>QWCO01002456.1_pt1 | contig 10113 bp, 8 predicted proteins | sample 1972611 | NCBI WGS metagenome assembly QWCO01 (sample SAMN09866706, study PRJNA288562) | Human oral metagenome isolate term1_saliva, whole genome shotgun sequencing... | reverse complement strand
AGGTGTCGTCCGAGGGAGCGGCGACGAAATGCACGTTTTGCAAAGCGGCCGCGGGGAGTCGGCGGGAGAGGAGCGATTGCACTTCGTCGGGCTCGGGGCTGACGATGAGGAGCGGCTGGCGACTGGCGATTTCGTAGGCAAGGCGAACGTAGGTCTCGGTGACCTCGGCGAGGAGGTCGCGCCAATCGGTGTCGGCGTGCGGCCAGGTGAGCTGAACAGCGCTTTGGGGCGCCCACTCTGCGGGGAGCACGCGCTGCGGACGGTGTTCTTGCTGCTCAACATCGACGGCGCGCTGCACATCTTCGAGGTGCAGTTCGGCGGTCATGCCGAGTCCGGGCTTAGGGGGGAGGGCTTCTAATGCCATAATGAGAATGCGGGGGAAGAGAGGGGGATTATTCTACGCGAAGGGCGCCCTCCGGATGGAAACCACGGAGGAAGTCGGTGACGGTCATGCGCTTTTTGCCCGCCAATTGGAGTTGTGTGAGCGAGAGATAGCCGTCGGGGAACGCAATCTTGAAATAGGTTTTGCCGTCGGTGAGCACGGTGCCCGGTTTTTCGCCGACTTGCACTTGTTCGCGTTGGGCGGCATAGAGTTTGAGTGCGGTACGCTTACCGCTTTCGTCCACAAGTTCTGTCCAAGCAGCGGGGTAGGGCGAGAGGCCACGCACGAAATCGAAGGCACGTTTGACCGAAGTGTCGAGCGAGAGGCGACAAGTGTCTTTGAAGATCTTGGGGGCGTGCCGAATTTCGCCGTCGGTCGGGAGCGTGTCTTGGTCGACGGGGCGAATGTTGCCGGCGATGATGTCGTCGACGGTGCGGGTCACCACACCGGCTCCGACGTCGCGGAGGCGATCGTGGATGGTTTCGACGTTGTCGGCGTCGGTGATGGGAATACGGGCTTGGTGAATGATGCGACCGGTGTCGATTTCGTGGTCGAGCAGGAAGGTGGTGACGCCAGTTTCGGTGTCTCCATTAATAATGGCCCAGTTGATGGGGGCGGCACCGCGATATTGCGGGAGCAACGAGGCGTGGAGATTGAAAGTGCCGTGAGGGGGCATGTCCCAAACGACTTCGGGAAGCATGCGGAAGGCCACGATAACTTGGAGGTCGGCACGGTAGCTGCGCAGGGCGTCCAGAAAATCGGGATCCTTCAGCTTTTCCGGCTGGAGCACGGGGAGGTGGTGCGCAAGGGCGTATTGTTTTACGGCACTTTGCGAGAGTTCGCTCTGATGGCGCCCCACGGGCTTATCGGGCATGGTGACAACGGCCACCACATTGTATCCGCCTTCGACGAGGGCGCGCAGACTGCCGACGGCAAAGTCGGGGGTGCCCATGAAGACGATTCGGAAATCTTGTCGGTTCATCGTAGAAAGGTGTGGTTTCGGGAGATCATTGACTGAGAAATGATCAGAAGAGAATTATTTTGTGCGAAGATACGCCTTTTTCGCCGAAAAAAGAGTACCTTTGCTGCGCTAAATATATAGACTCGCCTCGGCTGGATCTTTGTATTGGCGCTTTCGCACGAGGAAACGTTGCCTAAAACGGAGCACTCGTGGGAAGCTCACGCTATTCGACAATAATAAATAAGCATATAACACCACACCTCATGAACATTACTCTCGAACAGTCCGGAGTGAGCGCCCTCGTCTCGGTGAAGATGGAGCAGGCAGACTATCAGGACGCTGTCAAGAAGGAACTCAAAAATATCGCGGCGAAAGCCGAAATGCCCGGTTTCCGTAAAGGAAAAGTGCCTGCCGGCTTGATCAATAAGCGTTTCGGCACGGAGGTGAAGATGAACGAAATCAATCGCCTCGTGGGCGAAAACCTCCAAAAGTTCATCGAAGAAAAGAAACTCAGCGTGCTTGGCGAACCGATGATGTCGGAAAAGCAGCAAGCACAGGACATCGAAAACCAAGATGACTTCGAATTCAAATTCGACATCGCACTTGCTCCTGAGTTTAAGGTGGAACTCACCGGCGAAGATCAACTCACTTATTATGATGTTGAGGTGACCGAGGAGCAAATCGACCAGCAGGTGAAGGCATTTGCGCAGCAAGCCGGACATCCCGAGGAAGTACAGGAGTATGCCGACAAGGATATCTTGCGCGGTGCCCTCGCTGAACAAGATGCCGAAGGCAATATTCTCGAAGGAGGTATCAGGCTTGACACGGCAAGCCTCATGCCCAGCTATTTCGTGAGCGAAGATCAGAAGAAAATCTTCGAAGGCGCCAAGGTGAACGACGTGATTACCTTCAATCCTTCGGAGGCACACAACGAAACTGAGTTGGCTGCTCTGCTCAAACTCGACAAGGAAGAAGCTGCAAAGCACACGGGTAAATTTACCTTCCAGGTGAGCAGCATCAGCCGCTTCGTACCTGCTGCTTACGATCAGGAACTCTTCGACCGCGTGTTCGAGCCCGGCACCGTGAAGAGCGAAGAGGAAATGCGCGCCAAGGTGAAGGAACTCATCCAAAACCAGTACAACCAGGATGCCGACATGAAGTTTCTTATCGATGTACGCAAGTACACCGAAGAGAAAGTGGGCAAGCTCGAATTCCCCGAAGCGCTTCTTAAGCGTTTCATGAAGCTGCAAAATGCTGACAAGGGCGAAGAATTCGTAGAAAAGAACTTCGAGAAGAGCCTCGAAGAACTCCGCTGGCATCTCATTAAGGAGCAACTTGTTGAAGCAAACAAGGTGACGATCGACCAAAACGACGTCAAAGAGGCTGCTCTCCAAACGGCACGTATCCAGTTTGCACAGTATGGTTTGACCAACGTGCCCGAGGAATACCTCGAAAACTACGCCAACGAAATGCTCAAAGATCGCAACCAAATGAATGCTTTCGTGGATCGTAGTGTGAACACCAAGCTCGCAGACGCACTTAAGAAGGTCGTTAAACTCGAGCACAAGAGCATTTCCTTCGACGACTTCGCGAAGTTCTTCGAAGCAGAAAACGCGTAAACAACATACGGTACACCGGTAAATAGTGGCTTGGGCACACTATTTGCAATAAATTCGGATGAGGGCGAACGGGTGAAACAACATCCGTTGCCCTCATTCGCCATTTTCAACGGTGTGCTTCGTGATCGAAGCCCCGAACTCACTCATTTTATTCCACGCAACGCATGAATCCCGATTTCCGTAAGTTTGCCACGCAGAAAACCGGCATCAATTCTATGGTGCTCGACGACGTGGTCGCCGTACAAAACCAATATCTCAACCCTTACATCCTCGAAGAGCGTCAACTCAACGTCACACAGATGGACGTCTTCAGCCGTTTGATGATGGATCGCATCATCTTTCTCGGCACACCCATCGACGACACGACAGCAAATGTGCTCCAGGCGCAATTGCTCTACCTCGATTCTGTAGATTCGGGCAAGGATATTTCGATCTATGTGAACTCTCCCGGCGGAAGTGTCTACGCCGGTCTGGGCATCTACGACACCATGCAGTTTATCCAAAGCCCCGTTGCAACAATCTGCACCGGCATGGCCGCTTCTATGGCCGCTGTGCTGTTAGTAGCCGGCACCGAAGGCAAACGTTCGGCTTTGCCCCACAGCCGCGTCATGATTCACCAACCGCTCGGCGGAGCGCAGGGACAGGCTTCGGACATTGAAATCACCGCCCGTGAGATCATGAAGCTCAAGAAGGAACTCTACACCATCATCGCCGAACACAGCCACACAGATTTCGACAAAGTCTGGGCAGACAGCGATCGTGACTACTGGATGACGGCGCAAGAGGCCAAAGAATACGGCATGATCGACCGCGTGCTTTCGCGCAAAGCCTAAGAAGGTGCCGATCTGCCGTCACACACACGTTACATTCCATTATGTCTAAACACAATTCACAAGAAGAGCATTGCGCCTTTTGCGGACGTCCTGCGTCACAGGTCGATATGCTCATACACGGCACAGACGCCTGCATCTGCAGTGACTGCGCCGAAAGAGCCAAAGAAATCGTGGACACGAGTCTGCGCTCCGCAAGAGCACAGAGCGTGGAAGCCGATTTCGGCGAGCTTCCCAAACCCAAAGACATCAAAGCCTACCTCGACCAGTATATTATTGGACAGGACGATGCAAAGAAATACCTGTCTGTGGCGGTCTACAATCACTACAAGCGCTTGCTCAGTCAACAAGACGAGGCGGCCGACGACAATGTGGAGATTGAAAAGAGCAATATTGTCATGGTCGGCTCGACCGGTACGGGCAAAACCCTCCTGGCGCGCACCATTGCCAAACTGCTGAAGGTACCTTTCACCATCGTCGACGCCACCGTCTTCACGCAAGCCGGTTATGTCGGTGAAGATGTGGAGAGCATTCTCAGTCGTTTGCTCCAAGTTGCCGACTACGATGTGGCGAGAGCCGAGCGAGGTATTGTCTTCATTGACGAGATAGACAAGATAGCACGCAAGGGAGACAACCCCTCGATCACGCGAGATGTCAGTGGTGAAGGCGTACAGCAGAGCATGCTCAAGCTGCTCGAAGGCTCCATCGTCAACGTGCCCCCCAAGGGTGGGCGCAAACACCCCGATCAAGACTACATTCAGGTCGACACGCACAACATTCTCTTCATTTGCGGAGGAGCATTCGACGGAATCGAAAAGAAAATCGCGCAGCGACTCAACACCCACACCGTGGGTTACGATTCGGTGCAGAACAAGCAGAAAATCGATACATCCGATCTCATGCAGTATGTCGAGCCGCAAGACCTCAAATCCTTCGGACTGATCCCCGAAATCATCGGCCGCCTGCCGGTACTCACCTATTTGAATCCGCTCGATCGGAAAGCCTTGCGCAATATTCTCACCGAACCGAAGAATTCCATCACGAAGCAGTACATCAAACTCTTCGCCCTCGATGGAATCAAATTGACCTTCGAACCCGAAGTCCTCGATTACGTGGTGGAAAAGGCAGTGGAATACAAACTCGGCGCCCGCGGTTTGCGTTCGATTGTGGAATCGATCATGACAGAAGCCATGTTCGAAGCGCCTTCCGGCAATTGCAAAGAGTTTACGGTGACCGTAGATTACGCGCGCAAGCAGTTTGAGAAGACCGACCGCCTGCATCATTGATCCCCCTCCCTCCGAATCTCAGAAAGAGTCGGGAATGCCGCTCCGAGGCGCGCGGTCTCAGCGACCCACCGCTGCATACCGACGTCGAGTCTCATGCAGTCGCTCGAAACGATGCTATTTACGAAAAGCCCCATGGCCGATATTTTCGGTCATGGGGCTTTTTTGTTTCGAAAGTTCCCCGTTTGGGGCAAATTTCGCGGGGTAAATGCGCAAAAGCCCCGCGTTTTGTCGGGTTTCTCCCGCGACGAAATGCTTCCGCACACGAATGAAAACGACAACAGAGTGGGAGAGAAGAGGAGAAAAACCTTTTTCGGCGCGCTTCATGCCGTCGAGCCGTCAAAAAATGAGTACCTTTGCCCAATACAAGCCGTGGGCGGTGCATTTTCCGCTTTGCGTAGTTTAATCTTCGACCATAATGAAACACTCTCTTCTGGCCGGTGCGCTGTTGTGCGCCGCTTTCGTCTCCACCGTTCCCTCGCTCCGTGCGGCCGACCGCAACACGGTCACTGTTGCCGTCATTTCGCTCAACGATTTCCACGCAGGACTCCTGCCCAATCCCGCACAGAACGTCCCCGGAGCCGCATGGGTGGTGCAAACACTCGATTCGCTCAAGAGCGTCTATCCCTACAACGTCACCGTTTCGGCAGGCGATAATTTCGGCGGCAGCTTTTTCTACAACGCCACGCGCAAAACGAGTCTCATGCCCCAGATGTTCAAAGACATGGGCATACGAGTGAGCGTGCTCGGCAACCACGAATTCGACGAAGGGCAGGAAGTGCTGGCCAAAAAGTGGAACGACGTGGAGGACAAACCCCGTTCGTGGGATGTGACCTACGTGGGAGCCAACGTGCGCGAGGCCGCCACCGGCCGACAGCCCGACTATGTGCAGCCGTGGGCCGTGGTGCCGGTGCGCATCAACGACCACCGAACGGTGAATGTCGCCTTCGTGGGACTCAGTACCAGCAACACCCCGTGGCAAACCTCGGCGCGTCGTGTGGCCGGTTTGACATTCGATGGGAATTACACCGGCGTGCTCGACTCGCTGCGGCATTTGCCCAATTATAAGGAAGTGGCCGACGCCCCCGTGCGCTTGATCCTCTGCCACATCGGGACGGAAATGAAAGACGGACGTGCCGTGTGGGAAGACCGCGACGAAGAGAACCTCAAGTCGATGGACAATCCGGACTTTTGCGGAGTGCTTTCCGGACATACGCACTTGGCCGTGATCGGAGAAACCAACAGCAAGCGTCCCGTGCCGGTGGTGCAGGGATTGTGGCACGGCATTTACGTCTCGATGCTCAAATGCGAGGTCGACACCCTGACCAATCAAGTGGTGAAAGTCACCCCCGAACTGGTGCGCGTCAACCCCAAAGCGAAATTAGACTACAAGGCGGCTCGTTTGCAAGCACAAACGCCGTCAGAGCCCCATCGGTCGCCTGGTGTGCGAAAGCTATGCGGCGGCCTATCGCAGAGATCAGCATTTGCCCGACGACGCCCTCGTGGTGGGAGTAAGCCATTTTGGCAGCATCCGCTCGGGATTCCCGAAGGGCGACATCACAGTGCTCAATGTGGGCGAGGTGCTCCCCTTTGCCAACAAACTCAATGCCTATCGTTACACCGGACGCGAACTGCTCGATTTGATGAACTTCGGCTACACGGAGTGCAAACTGGGCTTTGTGCAAACCTCCGGCGTGATTCCCGTGCTCGACAAGCGCGGTCGGGTGACTTCCATCTCGTTGCAGCTGCCCACAGGCCGTGTCGTGCCCATTCGCCCCAATACGAAATTGGTGCTTGTGGCCGATGACTACATGACCACAGGGGGCGACGGCTATCCGGTCAAACTCTTTCCCAAGGCCGACGAACTGCCGCACCACATGCCTACGTCTACCGATTCTTTCATCGCCTATTTGCGCACGCTCAAGAAGATCGGTTGATCGCAAGAGGGCTGCAACGCGCTCTCTGCTTACGACTAACTGAACGATGCTCCGATTTTTCTGTTTTTCCCTCTTTTGTCTGCTCGCCTTTCCCTCGCTCTTCGCGCGTGGGAAGGGCGAGCCCTGCTTTTCGCCGGAAGCGAATGGGGCAGCGGCCGACACGGTGGGGGACGTACAACGGTGGAATTTGCAAGGGAGTGTTCCCCGAGCAAGTGACATCGCGGTGCGCTATGTGCCCGACACGCTGCGCATTGGCGAAGAACGGCGAGGAACCGAAGCGTGGTGGAACGTGAACTTCTCTTCTTACGGTCTGATTCCGCGGTGGAAGAAGGGAAAAGAAGAGCGCTGGCGCAACATTCCCGAAGATTGTCGCATCGTGTGGCACCGGCACCGCGAACATTTTGTGTGGGATCTGCTCAATGACGTGAGTACCTTGTTCAATACGGTCGACACAACCTATGTGCAGCGAAATCGTTACGCGGGGCAGATACAATTATATAATACACATTTCCTGCAGTTGATCCGGTTGCGAGGCACTGACGCCGAAGGAAAATCGCAGGCGTTGACGTTCTCGCCAGCACACACCGTAAAAATCGGCCCCTACATCTCGTGGCACGGCCTCACACTCGGCTATTCGTTTGGCGTGGTGCCCGATCACTACGGTAGCCATTCGTCGGAGTGGACGGTAGCGGCCTATAATTCGAAGGTGGGATTCGATTTCAGCTACGTGTCGAGCAAGGGGAATTTCAACCTCCTGAGTGTCTCGGGGATTGAAGGCGTGGACAATGCGCAAATTCGCAATGTTCGTTTCCAAGCCATGCACATGCACACACTCGCAGTCAATGCTTATTACGTCTTCAACTATCGCCATTTCTCCTATCCCGCCGCTTTTTCGCTGAGCACAGTGCAATTGCGCAGCGCAGGTTCCTGGCTCTTGGGCGCACGCTACGACAACCAGGCCCTACACTTCGATGCGCAGAAGACCGAAGCGTTTTTCAAAACGATTTCACCGCAGGCACAGCTGAACGAGGCGCTGCGCATCGATAAAATCAAATATCGACAGTTCGCCGTCTCGCTCGGCTATGCCTATAATTGGGTACCTTGGCGCGGATGGTTGCTTTGTGCCAGTGCGGCCCCGGCGCTGGGCTACAAATATCAACGCGGAGAAACTTTCTCGACGCAAACACTGCGCCGCAACATCGAGAACTTTCAGTTCGATTGCATCTTCCGGCTGGGGCTGGTGCGCACCAATGGCATCTATTACGCGGGGCTTTCCACTGTAAGCTACCTGTACGATTACCGACTGGACAATTTCAGACTGCTCAACTCCATTCATTACATTCAACTTTATGTGGGTTTCAATTTCAGTCGCTTACCTTTGTTCCGCGGCGAGAAGAGGGGAGCCGCAAACACGCTATATTGACGCTCCTCCCTCCGCACCCGATGGACATCGGACGGGAGGTTGCCCGAAAAAAATACAAGTTCCTACGCAAAACGTTTGGCAACTCGCATTTTATTCCTAAATTTGCAGCGTCAGTGAAGGAGTGGAATATATCCTCACGAACCGCAACTGTGACGCGTTAGTCGCACAAAAAGAACTCTCAGTGCCCGTTCCAATTCTCGAAAGGTCGGTGTGTTAGGTTGCATAACTTGATGAAAATCAACCAACGAGATACGGAAACAGCAAATTATAAACTCAATTCATAACCTAATGAACAAGAAAATCATTAATGGCGCATTGCTCGGTTTGCTCGTTGTGGCAGCCCCTGCTTGCTCTTTCGTGTCCTGCAAGGACTACGATGATGATTTTGCTGCCATTCGCAAAGAGATCGCTGCCGACAAGGCTGATCTCGTAACGGTCAAGAATGACCTGAATGGCCAAATCACCACCTTGAAGGGTCAGCTCGAAGAAGCCAACAAGAAGGCTGCCGAGATCGAAGCCAAGCTCGCTGACTACGCTAAGAAGTCGGATCTCGATCCCTACGCTAAGAAGGCTGATCTCGATGCAACCAACGCAACGGTTCAGGCTCAGGCTACTCAGCTTCAGAACGCTCTCGCCAATATCGCAACGCTCGAAACGAAGGTGAAGGGTCTCGAAGAGGCGAAAGCTCAGTTGCAGACGCTCATCGACGGCAAGGTTGATAAGAAAGAATTCAACGACACGGTTGCTGACATCCTTAGCAAGATCAAGGCTGTTCAGGGTAACGTGGATGCACTTGAAAAGGCTTGCAACGAAAAGGCTGAAAATCTCGTTAAGGCTGACAAGGCACTCAGCGATCGCATCGATGCGCAGAAATCTGTGATCGACGCCTTCGAAGGTCGTCTCAAAGCAGTTGAAACGAAGAACTTCCTCAGCGCTGAGCAAATCGCAGCTCTGCAGAAGGTGGCCGTGCTCGAACAAGGTGTTGCTGACAACAAGAAGGCTGCTGCTGACAACAAGGCGAAGCTCGTTGACCTCGAGACCGAACTCGGTAAAGTGAAGTCGGAACTTGCTGACGTGAAGACCAAGCTTGCTGATCGTCCCACGAAGGCAGAGGTTGAACAGATGATCAAGGATCAGGTTGATCCCATCAAGGATCAGATCGTTAAGATCAACGAGCGCCTGAACTTCCTCGAATACAACCTCCTCGTTGGTCTCGAACTCATCCCCGATAGCTACTATCGTGGTATCGAAGCCATCGAAAGCAACCAGTTCAGCTACAACAAGTGGAATGTGAACAAGGTTGTGAACGGTGTTGTTGAATATAAGCAGGCTCCTTCGCAGGTAGGTGGCGCTCCCGTGCTCACCAGCCGTTACGCTGAGGCGGTTTACCACCTCAACCCCGCAGGTGCGAAGATCGACACGGCTGCTGCCAACTTCACTTACCTTCCCATCGATCGCGCTTACCGCGGTACGAACAGCGCTGCTGTGATCAAGGTGAAGAAGGCTACGGTTGAAAACGGTCTCCTGAAGCTCGTCCTCGACATCCAGGGCGCAACGAAGGACATCGATGTTGATAAGATGGTAACCACCGCTGCTCTTCAGTACAAGGCTCCCGGTGCTACGCCCCGCATCATCACTTCTGCTTACGATGCTATCTACACGAACCAATTCAGCAAGC
>QWCO01001658.1_pt1 | contig 10113 bp, 6 predicted proteins | sample 1972611 | NCBI WGS metagenome assembly QWCO01 (sample SAMN09866706, study PRJNA288562) | Human oral metagenome isolate term1_saliva, whole genome shotgun sequencing... | reverse complement strand
TTTTCCGTCTACACCAAAATTTTTCTCGTTGTGACTTGCAAGACCTTGGTCAAACATGATAGAACCACGATCATTCGTGCCATCATACCACATGTTTTCAAACACGGGGTTCTTGTCCTTCATCTTTTCGTTGAGGGCAACGTGGAGTTCACGGATGGCTTTTGTTTCTGCAAAACCACTGCTATATTCAGAGTTATAGCCAAATCCGTCTACACCGTAGTAGTTGAGGAACTGTGCTGCTCTATCTGCGCCAGCAGTACTCATTTGCTTCAGACATCTTTTCCAGGCGTTAGGCAAAGTGGTATTAGGAATACCTGCAACGGAAGTTACTGCCACACCATTTTTGTGGGCTACATCCAAAAAAGCTGCGGGAACGCGGCCAAGAGGAGCAGACCAGTCGCCCCAGTGGTCAACATAGTTCCACATGGAAAAGACTTCGCTATCGAAGATTCCGTTGGGAAGGGCGTTGATTTCAGGATCATTGATAGGCAACCAAGCTACAAGACGCTTGTCCACTTCTGGCTTAATGCCAAGGCGTACTTGCGTAGCATTGTTGTTAAAATGTTTGCGAGGCTTTACACGAGAGATGAAGAAGTTATCATCTTCAGAGATTGTGCTGCCTGGTGTCCAGTTGCTTAGTTTTTCGCCAAATTGCTCGCTGCTATATCCCCATGTGATATAGTCCTTTTTGAGCTGTTGCGCATAACCGTTCGTAGCCATCACAGCCAAGAGGGTTGAGATGAATAGAGTAGCTTTTCTCATGGCACAAAATTTAAATGATTAATAGAGTTGGTTCGTTGTAGAATAAGAGAGTCTTTCGCACAAAGTCTAATTGTTTCTGTGCAAAAGACTCTCCATATAATAAATTAGAAGTTAGGTGTGTTTACATCCCACCACAAACGAGTGGATTGGAGGTCTTCACCACCTAATGCATTAAGTCCTGTTGCTTCAATGTTACCTTTCGTGATAGGATCGGTAGCATTCCAAGGAATGCGACGGATAATGTCTCCATATTGGAGTGAACCATCACCGTCATCGGCATTGAGGACATTAAAGAGCTTGGGATAGCCAGTGCGACGAAGTTCTGTCCAAGCTTCTGTAGACAGTGGGAAGAGCGCGATGTACTTTTGAGTGATAATCTTTTCGAGTTTCACTTCGCGGTCATCAGACTCGTTCCACTTCACACCAATCTTGGTGAGTGATGGCCAGTCTTCGCCTCCCATGGGATCTTTCTGCACGTAAGCCGTGGGCTTATCCTTCTGGATGTAGTTTGCCACAAGTGTGCTGTAAGGACTGCTGCTGATGAGTGAGGGGTCTTCTACATAAGCATGACGAATACCTTCATTGTAGAATTGCTCAGCAGTACCGCCCATGTTCCAACCACGAATTGCACCTTCGGCACGGAGGAAGCATACTTCAGCATACTTTACGTAGTAAGCAGGGGCATTCTTCATAACATCGTAAGCAAATGAAGAATAGCGACCATATTGGTTGCCAGCAGATTTTTTACCTTCACCTACGAAGGTTCCTACGCGAATACCTACGATACGGCTGTCGTCTGGAGTCACTTCTTTTTTGCTGTTGGTGATGTCACCACTATTGTTCTTCCAAAGGTAGTGAGTCGTGGGATGATCAAGGCTCATAAGGAGAGATTCCATAGAAGCACTTAAGCGAGTGTCATCCCAGTTGACCATGATTTCGGCTAAAGCATGCTTACCACCCATCTTCTTGACGAAGATACCATGTTGGTCATTTACGCTCTCTATCACACCATTCTTAACCGCTTCCTCGGCCCATTTTCTAGCCGTTTCAGGTTCTGTCTTTACGATGTGCATAGCCATACGTAGTTTCCATTGAGGACGTTGGTCAAAGGCTTTGAGCGTTGCCACAATTGTGTCAATATTTTGCACAATGCCGTGATAGATGGTCTTCAAATCGTTATAGACCTTAGGATTCTGCGAGTTTTTCTTATCCTCGAGATAAGTGAAGGGACCAGCCATATCAGCCAATTCTTGTGCTCCAATACAATAGTAGAGCAAGTTGATGGCCTTCATTTCAGGTATGCTGTCCGACATGGGATGGTGCAAAATAGGCATTAATGCATTTTTTGCTCCCGTGTAAGCGCCGAATGGACCTCCATTGAAGCCATCTACGATGCGATAGCTGGAAGTTAGGCGTCCGCCAAAGTTGTGGGGTACTGTCAAGTATCCAGCATAAGCATCGGGCCCCAATGAATAGAAAAATTGGTAGTTGTGTGGGCTAGAAGGGAGAAGCCCCCAGCTTTCTGTCTTACCGCCACGGAGCAAGCATTGTCCCGTTTTACTTTGAGGGTAAACATCTCTTTCTAGAACCTCACGTGCTTTGGCAAAGCCCTCTTTGGTCACTTGCTTGTGATAGTCGATGACATCGACATTGCCTACATAGACCTTATTGTCAATGGAGCGGTCGTTTACTTGCAACGAATCGAGGGGGTCGTCATAGTCTAAGCATGACTGCATACCAAAAGAGGCAAAAGCTAAGAGCCCAATGGCATAGATATTTTTGTTCATGATGTTGTTGCTATATAAAGGTTAGAAATTGAGCTTGACATTCACACCAAATGAGCGAGCAGAAGGAAGGTTGAATATTTCGAAACCACCCAATCCATTTGCTGTAGAGAGTGAAATATCTGGGTCTACAGGTGCCTTCTTGTAGATGAAGAAGAGATTGCGTGCAATGACAGAGACATTGAGGTTCTTACCTTCGCCTAGCAAGTTACGCCAGTTGTAGCCAATAGAGAGCTCACGTAGACGGAAGTTTGTAGCATCATAGATGTAGTCGATAGCACTGCTACTACCAACAGCTTCATAATACTTGCGACCATTTACAATGTCACGTCCTTCGTTGATGGCAAGTCCCCATGAGCCGTCAGCTGCTTTCAGTCCAGTTGCTTCGGCATGGCGACGAGCTTCTCCTGTACGTTCTGAAACTCCAAGACGATCGAGGTAACCTTCAGTGAGGGAAACAACCTTACCGCCAATTCGACCATTGACAAGGAAGTAGAGTGAGAAGTTCTTATAGAAGAATGTGTTGCTCCAAGAGAGTTGAATGTTGGAGTTCATATTACCCACATTCAGGCCAAAACGTTCACCGCCTTTGTCGACACGTACATTGCCTGCAGAGTTTACATAGCGTTTCTTACCATCGAAAGAGGGTTGTCCCTGATCGTTGATGTAGATATCGCCTGCTTTGTGGATGAGCTTACCTCTTCCTTCAGAGTTGAGGCCACCATTTTCATCACGGTAAACATCGTCACGCCAACGTGTAAAGTCGTTGACATACATTTCACCATAGGGGCGACCTACCTTATAGTTTACTTGAACTTTACCACCTGCTACGGAGATAGCCATTTCCTTGTTATGACCATCTTCGACATAGGTCTTTTCTACGCGGTTGTGGTTATAAGAGAAGTTTACACTTGTTTTCCAGCGCAAACCAGGAATGATGTTGTGCCAGTCATAACCTACGGTAGCTTCGAGACCTTGGTTGCGGATGACACCACTATTTACAGGCTGAGACTTACCATTTGAAGCTGCGATAGTGAGATAAGAGTTATGCATCGCAGCATTATAATAGGTCACGTCAACATTCAAACGATTGTTGAAGAACTGAGTTTCAACACCAGTTTCAAATGAACGAGTCTTTTCAGGGATAGGCCAGAAGTTGTTGTAACCTAATACACTAGCAGCCCCCGTTCGTGGGTCAATCGTTACGGAATTGAAGAGTACGTTAGGGATAGAGTTACCTACTTCTGAGTAACTAACGCGATATTTCACGTATTCATCCTTCCAGTTAAACAAGCTAGAGAGGATGGCATTAGCACCAAATCCGAAATAACCATAGTTATCAGGTGTGCCAAGCGCAGAGAATTGGCGGAAAGTGCGATACCAGTCACGACGATAAGAACCGTCAACATAAACCATGTCTTTCCATCCTACTTGGGCAGTGAAGAGAGCTGCTTTATCCCAGTTACTAGTGGTGTTCTTGGTTGTTCCACCAGCACCACCAGAAGAGGGGTCGAAGCGATTGACAATCGTAGGAAGGTCCTTTAAGATATAACCTTGAGATGTGTCATAAGTCGCATTGGTGTAGGTGCTCACGTTTGTACCTTTAATGACGTGACCCACCCAACCAGCGGTAGCTGAAATGCTCCAGTCTTGGATTTGCTTGTTGTAAGAAAGCAAGTAGTCTGTGTAGATCTCGTTGGTTCTATTGTTAGATAGATAGTACGTACCAAAGTCGTTCATAGCCTGTGGTCCCCAAGTGGAAGCGTAGGTTTTGCCTTCCGCACTATATCTTGAGTGGTCGATGCTAACGCGAGCTTGGAAAGCTAATCCATCGTAGAGATCAAATCTACCTTGCAAGTTACCATAAAAGCGGTCATCACGTGCGACGCTGTTATTCTGGTTGAGCAACCAATAGGGGTTGTTCTTTTCTGCAGTTTGGAAAGCCCATTCTTGCAATGGTCCAGAAAGTTTTGAGCGACCACTCGTTTCTTTATAAGCGCCTGTAACTGGGTCAGCTATAAAATAGGAACGTTCTGCTGATTGCCACTGACCAGGGGTGGACACATGATTGCGGTAGTAGTCAAAATCTACGTTGCGTGGCAAGGTGTAGAGGTCGTAAATGGGGTTACCCACTGTACCACCACCCATGCGGTTGTTGGTCTTCGTTTGTACGTAGTTGGCATTAACATCAATGTTAACGCGATTCCAGAAGTTATAGCTTTGGCGGAAAGAGAGTGTATTACGGTTGTAGTTATTACTCTCCAACATACCATTAGAGTGGGAATTGGCAATTGAGAAATAAGTCTTGATCTTTTCTGTACCGCCGGAGAGAGAAACCGAGTTGTTAGCCGTTACACCTGTGCGGAAGAAGTCTGAGACATCGTCGTTTGCCGAATTGCGTAAGTGAATGTTGCGTGTGCCACCAATGGTGGGTGCAGCATTGACTGTAGCAGTGTATGCACCACCACCAGGAAGTTTATCTCCCCAGCTATCCAGCGATAGACCGCCGGAGCTTACTTCCGCTCCATAGGCGTTTTGAAGTTTTGGGGTAAGTAGTGGATTTTCAAAGGTGATGTTAGAGGTAACATTCACATCAAGTTTACCTTCCTTACCTTTCTTTGTCGTAATCATAACGACACCATTCGCTGCAGCCGAACCATAGAGAGCTGCAGCATTAGCGCCTTTCAAGATGTTCATCGACTCGATGTCATCAGGGTTAATCATAGAAAGGGGGTCAGAACCTTCAGCTACACTCGAATAGGTAAGGTTGTATGCTTGGTTAGCTTGTCCACGCACATTGTTGGTCATAGGCACACCGTCCACCACGATGAGAGGGGCGTTGTTACCTTGGATTGACTTGTTACCGCGAAGTGTGATTTTTGAAGCACCGCCAGCACCACCAGCAGAAGGAGTAATGGTAACACCAGAAATCTTACCTTCGATGCCGTTTACCAAGTTAGGGTCTTGCACCTTCATCAACTCGTCTGAACGAAGCATCTGAGTCGAATACGTCAGAGAACTTGCTTTACGGGTAATACCCATAGCTGTTACTACCACCTCGTTAAGGTTGGAAGTTTCTTCTTCGAGAGTGAAGTTAAGTTCAGAGGTACCATCCCATTTCACCGTTTGTGATTTGTAACCGATGAGTGAGACTTTGATAGATGCACCAGGTTTTACGTTCTTGAGGGTGAAAGATCCGTTAAGCTCTGTTGTGGTACCGGTGCCGGTACCTACAACAATGACGTAAGCACCTACAGCGGGTTCGCCTGTAGCATCAATTACTCGTCCTTTTAGAACGTTTTTTTGCTGTACATTTGAAGTAGCTGCATGAACAGAAGTGGGGATAAGGCTACTCGCCCCACCAGTTAGCATTGCAACCAAGAGCATCGCTCTTACAGATAGCATTGGCTTAATCATGGCATGTTGTGTTTATTTGGAGGTTTTTGCTGTATTTATATGCAGAAAAAAATTGATAGCTCGATTCTGATATGCAGAATTGCTATGTTCAGTGAGCATTTGTGATAGCGAAGATACAGATAAAGTGTTTTACTTCCAAATGTTCTACGACATTTTTTAGTCAGTATTTCTATTCGAATCGAGAATAATCGGCTATTTTTTTAGGGGCTAACTTATTGTTAAATAGAAAGATGCGTACTCTTAGATGGTGCCTGTATTTTTTCTGCATTTTTTTGCGAGGATAGATGAGCAGGCTCCGTTTATTTAAATGAGCCTTCTTGACATTTGAAGATGACAAAAGAAGAGGGAATGCTACGCTCTCCATTGAAAAGTGTAACATTTCCTCTTCTTTTATGTGTGTTTTGTAGACGCTTCGTCTTTTATTGCGGAGCAAATCCAAATTTTCGTGTGAACTCTGCGATGCGCTGCTGAGTTTGTGTATAAAACTTTCGATAATCCTCACTTTCTGGGTGAAGGGGGCGATGTGCTAATGCTTGACGAATTGAATAAAGATGTGATGCGCAGTCGTTCAGTTCGGAAGAAAAGACTGTCTCGCGAAACTTCTCCCAGATGTAGTCCACAGCTTGTTCCGAAGGGTGGAGCATGTCCGGGGCAAAGAAGCGATAATCGCGGAGCTCATCAAGGAGAATCTCATAGGCTGGGAAGTAATATTGCCATCTACCAGTCGAAGTGGAGAGCGACGATGTTGTGACATCAGATTTCTTCTCTTTGCCTTTTGGAGTATTCTGTCTATTCTTCTCTGATGGAAATTCCGAGTGCTGAGCAAAAACGTCGGACTTTTTCAAAAAAAACTCCGACGTTTTTTCAAAAATCTCCGACGTTTTTTCGAAAAAGTCCGACGTTTTTTCGAAAGTCTCCGACATTTTTTTGCGACTCTCCCATTCGTTTGTAATTTCCTTGGAATCAGCTTTTTGTGAAAAGCCATTTTCGATAGGAATCTCTGCGTGAATGAGATGATCAATCATGAGATGCAGACGCGCTTTGGAAAGTTGCGACTCGTGCATCCCATGTTTGGCATAGCGATATGGGCTCACTGTCCAGAGGATGTGGAGTTGTGGATAGCGCGCTTTGATGAATGGCAACAACGACTCCCATACCCCAATCGAAGCGTCCAAAGAAGTCACCTTTTCGTCAAACAGATTACCGGGCATCTTGTGACAATTTGCCACCAAACTCCCCCAACTCAGTTTCTCTTTGAGATAATAGCCGTGGTCTGTGCTAAGCGTAAGAATGAGTAAATCCGCCTTCTGCAACACCTCGTGCGCTTGCTTCAACGACGCTTCAACTAGGCGTTGGCATTCCTCGCGAGTAGGAGCCGAAAAAGCGCTAGCGTGCCACCAACTGTGCCACAGCCCATCACGTCCCTCAAAGAAAATATCTTCGGGAAGGGGATGGGCAAAGGCTATTCTCGCCAGGGCACGTGCCAAAACCGTGGGGTGATAGAGCACGCCAAAGGGATTGACGCTCACTCTATCAGGAGGGAGCGCGCACGCCAATCGCTGCCCGATGTGTTCTGCAAAACAAGAACCTAGGACAACGATGTGCGATTGCGGAGTCAGTTGGAAGGGGAAGGGAGAAATCTCAATCGGTGTGGAAAATTTCATCACGCTTTAGAGTTTAACTTGCACTGCAGCAGGGAATAATCTCTCGGGATCATGGAAAAGCTCAAGGCTTTCGCGGATGTTCTTGGCATCGCATTTCACGGTGCCTTCAAACACCTTCTTGCCATTCACCCACACCTTCACAGGCTGTGCAAGGTTCACCAGAGTATTGTCCAAGAAAATGGTGTAAGTGCCTGACTTCGCAGGAGTATATGTGCGATTAAACTTCATCGGAATGCTCGTTCCTGGCACATTGTCCGTCACCGTATACGTCACTTCTTTTACGGTTAGGCGCACCTCATTGTTTGCCATGCTCAGGTGATGGAAATAGCGTGGAGATCTTCCGTCGTAGTCATTCGTAGCACCAGGGCTAGTGGCAGCCACTTCGGGCAACTTCGGCGATTCGTCCACACGAAGGTTGTAGAACCCACTACGATAGCGACCACCCATGGGGAAGTTCTCCCAAAGGAATTCTTGGGGACGAGGATTTCTCTTATACGCTTTCAGCCAACTCGTTGTGGGATTATAGTTAATGCCGTGACCACGCCCTTGTTGCAGCTCGATACGGTGCTTAAATGTATTAGGATATTGTTGTTCGAGTTGGTCGAACGCCTCCTTAGCTACCATTGTAATTTGGTTGCGTCCAAAACCATAGTCTTGGCTACCCGTGAGAAGAGAAAAAGCAATGTGCTGACAGTTTTCCGCAGGCGCATTTCTCAAAGGTTCTCCTCCAGCCATTGGACCTGCACCAGCCCAATAGTCAGCATAATAAGAAGCTAATCGCTGCGAACCATAGCCCCCTTCGGAGATGCCAAACACATAGATGCGATTGGGGTTGATGTTGGGCGATGCCATCGCTTGTTTCAGCATTTCTTCCCAAGCCCATTGTTTCGACTGTTGATACCAGCGATACCACTCACCAGTGGGATTAGGCATCTTAGGAACCACATAAGTGGAGGGAGCATCGTCAAATCCTTGCGACAAGGTCAGTCCATTAGCCCATTCTTGTTCGGCAGGTCCACTGCCGTGCAAATAGAGAAAGAGGGGATAACCACCCTTAGGTTGTTCCCCTTTGGTGCCAAAGTAGAATTGGAGTTCTGCATTTTCTTCTAGTTGACTGGGGAGAAGCAGGCTTTGTGTAGCAGGTTGGTTGAGCGAAGGAAGCGTAGCTTGCTGAAAAATAGAAAAAGCCGAGTTAGAGCATTGCATTTCTTGCTGCCAGTTCTGCCAAATATAGCGTTGCGCATCGGGCACTTCTTGCAGAGAAAGTTCCTGTGCTTGAGCCACAAAAGCAGAGCAACAAAGTGTCGCAATGAGATAATGGGTAAGTTTCATGACACAGAGTGTTATATAGAAAAGGATTTTAATGAATACATATATAATAATGGTGAGCTAAACCTCCGAGGAGTTGCTAACCAATAAAGAACAAGGAAACCCCCAGCACGCTGATGCAGGCTCCGATAATCTCTTGTAGGGTGATGCGCTGTCCAAAGATCCAGTGGGCAGGCGCAAGAATCAGTACGGGACTCAGCGACATAATGGTCATGCCAATTCCCACGGAGGTGTAGCGTGTGGCCATGAGTGAGAGCGACACTCCAACAAAGGGACCGAAGACAACGGCGCAGGAGAGAATGCCCAAGCCTCGACCATCGCGAAGACTCCTGGTGAATTGATGCGTCTTACGCGCCAAGGCTAGCAACAACGTGAATCCCGCTAATCCAGCTACGCCGCGCATGAAAGTTGCTGCAAAAGGCAAGAGCGTTTTGTAGGTGTCGAGTTGTTCAGACGACAGAGAGAGGGATTGTAAATTCAAATCGTAGTGATGAAGTCCTTTGGCAGATAGCACCAAGCCCAGTCCTTGTCCCACTCCAGCTCCCAGTCCGTAGAGCACTCCTCTCAAGGGCAGGCGCAGTTCCACCCGTTTTCTCTTCTGATGATCGGCAGCATCCTTGTCTGATTTGCCAAGAATCGAAAGGGCGATACCCAAGCTGGTGACGGTCATGCCCAAGATGCCGTTTGTGGTGATGGTTTGTCCCATGAAAATCCAGCCTGCTATGGCAGCCGTGGCAGGAGAAATCGTCATGAACAACTGAGCAAAGCGCGATCCTATGAGATGATAGGCATTGAACAAGCAGTAGTCACCAAATACATAGCCCACAAGTCCAGAGAGCAAGAGCCATATCCACGTGGTGGTAGAAGCAGGAGGGGGCAATGGGCTGCCTGTGAAAGCGAAGAGCAAGACCGCTATCATGGACATGCTCAGGATCATGCGCCACACATTGACCACACTAGCGCCCAAACGCTTTGTCGCCACCTCACTAAACAGCGCACTGGCAGTCCATAAGGTTGCCACGATGAGTGAGAGAGATTCGCCAAAATATGGGATGGAGGAGAGTACAGACATTGGTTTACGGAGATTTAGACTACAAAATTAGGTCATTTTTGTCGGACAAGAGGTGAATCTCAGAAGAAAGTTGTATTTTTGCCTT
>QWCO01002757.1_pt1 | contig 10119 bp, 2 predicted proteins | sample 1972611 | NCBI WGS metagenome assembly QWCO01 (sample SAMN09866706, study PRJNA288562) | Human oral metagenome isolate term1_saliva, whole genome shotgun sequencing... | reverse complement strand
TTGTTAAAGCGGTAGCTAAGAAAAATTTACTGTCCACAAATGAGGCTAATAACCATATAGATGTAGAAGCTACTGTAAATACGGCTAAATCCATTTACACTGTTCTTGAAATGTTCTCTGCAACTACGTTGGAAACTATTGATGATGAATATATCAATGATACAATAAACTCTCTGTAATTAATGCATATAAATTACCGTATACGGAATATCCGTATACGGTAATTATTCTGTTAAAATACACTGTTAAACAACTTTCGCAATACTCCTCTTGTATTTGTATTAAGATGCTGTTGAGCACTCGCAATAATATTCTTTCCAATATCCAATGGCTTATTTTTATAAATACTACCAAGAATTCTTGCCGTACGTCTAGCGTCAATATCATTCATATCGACACCAGCCATGAGAGCTAGATAATCTAACTGAGCAGTATTATTTACAATACCTTGCGATTTAGAAATAAACATTGTAGAATATAGATCTTTAATATCCACGGATAGATCTACGGAAATTGGCATTCCCATACCATTCCATTTATCCTCTGACGCTTTTGTAATAGAAACATTTGATACTATACCCGCATCGCACGCAAACATGGATTTGTATGTTGCTCTAACAATAAATGGTGATGAATATGCTGTAGCACTATTATTCATCTGATGCGGTGCAGCAGCTGTTACCCATAATAATATCGGAACATATATATTCATAAATATAGAATATGGATCAGGATCAGGAGATCTCAATTTCATTGTTATAGAATATGATCTTGAGAAGGATGATGAATCCCAAACTTCAGGGAATATCATTTTTCCTCCAGATGCTATAGTAGTAAACTCATTTTTTAATTTATTTACCATACCACGTCCAGCGATAACATCTCCAAATCCTGATAAAATATTACTACCAGCATCCGCTACACCGTTTATAATATTTTCACCTACATCTTTAAATGCTCCAGCTAGCCCACCTATATCATGTGTTCCAAGTAAGAACTGTGCTTGTCTTGCAACTTGTGACGGTTGGTCAACCAATCCTTCCAATATTGATTGTGTTGTATTGTTGCTAAAAGATTCGCTGATAGAATTTTCCGCTTCTACAAAGAATGGTATGGAATACATTGCACCAAATAATTGTCTAAATTTATTATCAAACAGATTATCTAATCGTAAATTGGATAGTTTTACATTGGCGGATCCAGGAATAGTTCTGTTTCCTATACCCATCAATATCGCTAAAGATCTAGCTGCGGTATTAAAATATTCTTGATATTCTACCATATCTGGCACAAATGAATAGAATCTACCGGACTCGTAATCTCTTTCATTTACTGGAGATGTATTGTCTCCACCCAACATAGATATCATGTCAGATGCAACTCTTCTCTTCTTACCCTTCGATGATCCGCCTAAAAATTCAGGTGTTCCAACACTTAAAAACAATAATGGAGCATTTGCTAATATCTTTTCCGCATATTTTCGTCCAACATTAATAGATCCGGTGTCAGACATAACATTTTGATCAACGATATCACTAAACTGATACGGTGATCCAAATATACCGTTTAATGATTTACCAAAATTTTTATATACCTTATCACCACTATCAGATGCAATATTGTAATACTTATCCCAGTCGTCTTCTTCACCATCTATAATAAATTCAGATTCGTCTTCTCCATAATCTAGTCCAAGACGACTAAGCTTTTTTCTAAGAATTTTATCATTATTTTTAAAATCTTCTGCGGCTAAATCTTGGGCGTTTACACCAGTAGATTCACCAGATGTACTACTATTTGGAGTTGGACTAGCACCACTAACAGCATCTGGTGAAGATTTACTAACAGTTGTTTTTAGTAATGTTCCCGTGCGTATGCTATTATCAGCATTATTTCTAATAGCGCCAGAAGAGCCAGATACATATTCTGTAACAAGACCACTGGCTAATGCTGTCGGATTTAATGCAGAAGATAGGCTTACAGCAGAACTGACTCCTAAAATATCAACTTTTTTCCTTGCGGTGATTTTAGAAAAATCTTTCGCTTTTCTATTTTTTAAAGAAGGCATTATATTTCTCCTCAATATAGTAATTAATGTAAAGTTTTAACGAAAGAGTGTGGTATATGGTTTTACCCATATACCACATACTCTTTAGTCTTTTATATAGCTTTAGAAAGACTATCTAATCTACTCATCATTGTTACTAATTCATTATTCATATCTTGTATAAGAGCCTCATCATCAGTATTATCGATATTCATGTTACTAATAACCTGTAGACAAGACTTGAGTATAGATACTACACTCGGAAGAACTCTGTTATTGGTTGTATTCTGTGCAATTGTTGTCAGGAGTTCGATAATACGATCTATAGTCGGATTTCCTAAAACAGAATTCTGGTCGGATAATTTAACTATATTACTTGTTAACGTTTCTCCTAATTCAGTTCCTCTACCATAATACTTATTACCATATTTCTTTGTAAAATCGTAGATAGGAATGCCAGATCCTTTTGCTATAGCGGTATTAGCATTAAACCCACCAACCGATAAAGTAGAATCACCAATTTTGGAGGCTTCTGCCGTCTTAATTGCTTCTGCACTCTGTTTGATCGATCCTTTTCCATCTTTAGAAATTGCCCAGAACTGTTTAGCTTGGCTAAGAGCATGTTGCGGATCCCATTTCTTTGTAGAACGCTCTCTACTGGATGGGTCATTTACTCTAATAGTACCATCGCTATCCAATCCAGAAAATACGATAAAGTGTCCACCCTTGGTAAAGTCACCAGGTCTCATAGATCCTATTACAGGAATATTGGATGCCAACTTAGCCTTAGTTACATCTATACCACGTTGACCACCATCATACTGTTCAACAGTAAGCCCATTAGCTTTACCTATATTCGCAAAGAAATCCCAGCTTGTTCCTTGACCATTAATTCTAAACCCATGATCCAATGAGTATTGAACCGTATCCACGGGTGTTACATTTCTTCCATACGATTTCATTACCATGGCCATAGATGTTGGGCCACAACCAGAACTTGATATAGTTCCCTTACCGTATCCCTTTTGACCCCAATTTGGATCACCTTGGTTGTAGTACGGGAAATTATTAATAATATCTCCGGAACCACTTTCCCCTGTACTCATTCCACCAGCATTCGAGAATGACGTTGAATTATCGGCTTGATTTATAGTACTTGTAAAACCGGATTTAGTCTTAAAGAAGCTTCCGAGGAAGTTACCTATTTTTCCAAATAACGTAGGTTGATTTGGCGTATTAGGATCGGATGAATTTGTTGTTCCGGTAATAGCTTTGTTAAGAGCCACAGATAATGCATCTTTTAAGAAATCCATAGTAAATCCATTATATTGATTTCCGTTAGAACTCTGTTGTCCACCAGAAGATGTTGCACTATAACCGGATCCACCACTACCACCAGACACTACACCATCGGGAACCAATCCAGGTGCCAATGGATCATTATTGATACCTTTAAGATAATTTAACTCATTTTGATATCTCTTTCTTATACCATTTCTAACAGCGGTGCTGGATGATTTGAAATTGGAGTCCACATTATCAATCTTATATTTATAAATAAGATCTAATGCAGAATCTTTATTCATACTCATATTAAGCCCAGCCTGAGAGAATGGATTATTTAAGAGCTTTCCTCCACCATATTGAACAGAAGATGACCAGAATGCTTCTTGTGTTCCTCTTGAAAACGTGTTGGGATTAAATGCCGGATTCTTAGCAATAAGAGAATTCAAGTTGTTAAGGTAATGGCCATATTCTATAGAATACTCATTCTTAAAGAACTGATGAGGATCCATATCAACAGCCTTTAACCATGCATCTTTAAATGCTTTATTATTTCCAGGTTCAACTCCTGGGAATTTGTCGGCATAATATTTTTTCAAGTTCCGAAAGATACTCCACCATGATCACCATTTCCACTAGAAATCATCTTGGAACCTTTGTCGCCAGATTCGTATTTCTTTACATATTTTCCTATATAGTCGGCATCTGTACCAGAAGCTCCGCCTGTCATAACACCAAGCTTTGCACTGTTTAAGATGTCCTTACTATATAACGCCGTTCTGTTCAGTTCAGGATCGTCGATAAATACATTACCACGAGAATCTGTACCTCTAGCTACAACGTAGTGCGGATTTGGACCAAACGGACTATTTGATTTAGATGTGTTATTTCTATCTTGACCAAGTAGTATCGTTGGACTTCCGGATCCAATAGCTTTTCTAATAGTATTAGAATTATTGGTATATGATGTACTAATGCCATTCGATCCTAATATATCTTGAAAATAACTTGCTCTGGTTCCAGTTACTCCAGATGCACCCGCAACATAACCATTCTTTTCGGCAAAGTTTATAGCATCTTCGAATCTTCCATCCTTTCCATAAGAACGTAGCACGGTAGCTGCTACAGCCGGACCACATCCATTATCGGCAATATTAGATTTTCCGAATACTCTATTTTTAAATCTTGGGTCATATTGTGATACATGAGAACTACCGCCAGTTACAACTTCAGTAGTAGATGTCGTTGGTGTGCCAGTCGCAGATTCTTTATTATCAGATTTAAAAACTCCGAATATATCGAGATCTTTAACCTTCTTAGCAACCCATCTAAATCCCTTTACAAGATTAAATACAGGAGCAGTCATGATTCTCATAAGACCTTTACCCATATTGATAATAATATCAACAAGACTGGTTCTTCCTCTTACAAGATCATAGCCCACAGTTACAGGAGTTTTATTTTCCTCAACTTTAGATGGTCCAGTATAATCAGGATCGGTTTCTTTCCAAAGGTCAGCAAGCATTGTGGCTGGGTTATTTGTGGCAAACTTTTTAGGATCTCCTACAAACTTACCGAATTTACTAAATAAATCACCGATAGGTTTGAAGAATATATCGTTTACCTTCTGATGTATAAGATCCGGAAGATCCAATGCTCCCTTAATACCACCAGCAATTCCGTTTCCAATTCCACCAATAACTTTTCCGGCACCTTTAGCAAGGTTAACAGCTCCTCCTCCTATGGTTTTGGCTACTTTTCCGACGCCTCCCCAATAAGCTTTGACTCCTTTTACCGCAACATCCCCAACAAATGCTGCACCTTTACCTACAGCTTTACCAACAGTTACAATTCCTTTTCCAATTCCACCAATAGCTTTTCCGGCAATCTTAAGACCAGCTTTAGCTGCTCCGGCAATTCTATCTTGAGTGGTTAAAAGACCGTAATGATTCTTAAGGTATTCTTTTAATGTATTATAAGTTTGATCAGGGTGTTCTTTGTTCCACTGTTGCCATTCAGCTTTAGCAGCTTCCTGTTTTTGTCTGATTCCACTTATATCAATACCAAACAGTCCACCTATACCTAAAACGATATTAATTAGAATCGGAACTGGTATAATGCCCAGAGCCAATTCATTTACTGCTGCTATTATAGATGATAAAAATCTTTCGCCTATAGTAGGTTTCTCCAGCATACCTATATTGGCTTGAGCATCTTCCCAACCATTTTCCGCAGCAAGTAACACAAATGCTATTGTAAATCCGTGTTTAGCTATAGCCTGTGAAAGCTTTTGTCCTCCTTTCTCTAATAACTGAGCAAATATTCCTTTGGTTGCAGTTTCTGCAGCTTCTTTAGCAGCATTTCCTCCTAGTTTAGAAGCCATCTTTGTGATTACTGTTTGTAAGAACCCAAAGATTTTTCCCATAACTCCGCCTTTTTCAATTGACTTAGTTATTGCTGCTCCTGCAACGTTTGAGACTTTGTTTACTCCAGCATTAAGCAAAGAATGAGCTCCTTTAATAACAAAATTAGCCGGGGCTCTAACTATACCAGGTACAGCTTTTCCTATAGTTCTACCAGTTATAACTCTCTTCATCAAGATATTCATTGCTCTGGTAGCAGTATAATTCTCTTGATATTCGCCATCGTTATACTTCTGCCGTTTGTATCCCAATAATTTTGCTTCGAGTTTATTGGACGCTTCTGGGGCATTGGCAATATTTTCACCAAGATTCTTCTTAGGATTGAATAAAGATGCTGCTGCGGCAAGACCTGCTACACCAGTAGCTATTACAGGTAACGCTCCTAAAAATCCAACCATCTTACTAAGCATTTCTTGTAAGAATGATGGTTTCTTATTCTCATTATCCTTATCACCAAACCCAAAAACGGATTTCAGTCCGGTCATGAACGATCCTGACATAAATTGTGAGAAGAATCCATTTTTCAGTTCACGATCTTCTTCATTTTTCTTCTTAGTCTCAGCAGTTTCGCTATCTCTAACGTCCTCTTTCCAACCACTGTTTGTCCACACATAGGTTATTGGCCCATTGTCTGTTTCAACAGTTTTTGTTTCCCCGAGATTATGAACCTCTCCGTCAGCTTCTACTTCTTTACCGTGACTCGTAGCAGTAAAATGAGGTATTGGAGCTCCTGGTACCGTAGGAGTATTTGATGCGGTACTATTACTATTTTCAGATATCTTTTCAAGAATTTTTTCCGCAATATTGGCAGTATTTTTGGTATTATCGGCTGTCTGAGCTTCTAATGGATTATTTTCACGAATTTCCTCCATCTTAGCTTTATTAGCTTTAGCCTCTTCTATAGCCTTTCTTGCAGCTTCCTCTTCTTCTTTCTTTTTGAATTTATAGTCAGCATTAACCGTTCTCTTAAGATTTTCAAAAGATCTGTAGTCATCGAATATACTCTTATCGATTCCCAAAGCCTTATGCTTCTCTAAAAACGCTTCTCTATTCTTAGCATTATCGAGTTTATTCTTAGATATAGCATCTATATTATTCTTAAGATTATCGGATTCGGAGATCAATGCTTTCATTTGTTCTTCATTAATAATACCTTTATTGAAGAGGTCTCCTGTCAGCTGACTAATTTTATTCTTATCTATGAAATTAGAATCCGAAGATCTTAAATATTTTTTAATATCAGCAAAGTCTTTTTTATTATCTAGACCACCATTTTTAGCGGTTCCGTAAATAAGATTCAAATATTTCTGCTTTGCTTCATTGATATCCATATCATAATCACTGTTACCTTTAGCAACGTTCATATATTCTTGGATATCTTCAGATGTAACATCATCTCTTGCAGCAAACTCATCATACATGTTTCTAGACGATTTTACTTTAGCCCATTTACCAAATTTGGTATTTCCTAATCCAAAATGGTCGACAAACTTATTTCTGAGATAGCTGTTTTTAAGTCTTACACGTTCTTTGGCATTTGCGGTAGAAAATCCATGTCTAGCATTAAATCTACCAATTATATCACCAACACCACCAACTACTGCGCCAGGAGCCTTTGCTAATCCGGAAGCAACCTTAATACCAAACTTTCCAACTTTTCCGACAATACTTGTAATAGGTTTAAATACCCTATCAAGTGTATGAGCAAATGGTTCAATAACCTTACCCATTAAACCTTTATAAATCTTACTACCAATGCCATTAATAACACCAACAGTTAAATCTTTCAAAGGATTAAATAGTCTTCCGAGAGGATTCAATACGTGTTTCTTAAAATAATCGGTTACCTTATCAATACCACCTTTAACAAAATTGGATAATGGTTGAATAACACGTGACTCAAACATTCCTTTTATTCCGCCACGACGTTTTCCATCAACTCCAACTTCACCGAGGAAGATATTTTTAAATGTTTCGGTTGTACTTACAAGCTCTAGTCCTGCACCAAGAGCAAACCCGCCAAATATACCAACTTGTGGAAGTAAGCTGGCTCCGACTATAGAACCTATAAGTCCCGGTTTTACTGTTTTAGGAAGTCTCTTCTTTATGAAAGTGGAAATATCACGGTTGAAAAATCCACCTGTCATTTTTCCAGTAGTTTTATCTTCCTTACCAAAAAGCTTTTCAGATATAACTTTAGACTTTCTAATTATATTAATACCGGCACCTATAGCAAATCCACCAAGGACACCAACTCCAGAACCAGTAAGACCTCCTCCTACTAGTGCTCCAGTTAATCCACCGGCCAACCCCTCAGGCATATACTTCTTTATCTCTTTACCAACTACGGATGAACCAAATTTATTAATATTCTGATAAAATTTTGTATCTCCGAAGTGAGCACTAAGGTATTGGTTTGCTTTGTACAGTGCATTATTTGCTACTATGGATACAGTTTCGGCAGCTTCGCTGGCAAGAGATTTAAGATCTTCTCCTATGTGAACAAATTCACCCTTTACTAGCGGGGCAGCTTTCTTCGCAACCTTTGCGCCAGCTTTAAACACCTCACCTGTAACAGATTTTGGATTATTTTTCTTCTTATTCTGTTTGTGTTCTGTACCAGGCCCTTGAACAACTGTTGCACCTTTACGATAAGCACCGTACATTCTATTCTTTACTTCAGATAAGAAATTGTCAATTACTGCACCTTCTTTAGAATCTTGAGAGCCGTCAGATTCAAATCCGTTATAATATGGGTTATACTTAGATGGAATGATCATTTCACCTTCGGATACGGCAGCAAGACCTGTCTTTTCTACCATTCCGCCACGATAATTCTTACCACTATTATCAGATTCTCCGCCAAACCTTTTTACGGTAGCATTATATTTAGATAATGCTCCATGTAAACTACTAATACCATCAGATGCAACTTCAGAAAATGCTCTTTTATATGCTCCGGGTAACCCATCATCAATAAAAGACTTCTTAAACCGTTTAACAAAACGTTTATTGTGCTTTTTCCAATTCCCATATGCAGATTTTACTTTATTAGCAAATTTTTCAGCTTTTTCTCTGACGAATTCTGTTATTACTTGTTTAAATTGTGTAGCGATACTCTGTATATTTTCGGACATGGTTTTGATAAATCCGATAATACCAAATTTCCGCACACCATCATCACCGTTTGTACCATATATAAAAGATTCTATAGACTTTGTAAACGAATCTGCAAATGCGTTAGCTTTGGAATCATCCGGCTTAATGATCTTAGCAATTCTACCAAACAGTGAATTATCTTTTTTCTCTTGTTTAGCTAAATCTTCACGCTCTTTTTTATCCATTATTTCTCTGGAAGATGCGTCATTAATAGAATAATATTTTTTGGTTCTTAAACCGAATTTATTATACTTATTATTCGCTGTAGGTGTCGTGTTATCGGGAACATCAAAATTGTTCTTTCTAAAACTTGCTTTAACTCCTACGGTTCTTCCACCACTAATTTCAATATTATGAGCAATTCTTTTTAAATCACTATAATAATTCTGAAGATAAAAGAATATATTGTTTCCCTTATTATCTATAGAATTACCAAGTATCGATCCATATCCATTCTTAGCAGTTCCCGTAAGTCCGGATCCACTAACTATAGCATTATACGAACCAAAGTCACCAGATTCGTTCATATTAGTGATATGTCTGTTTCTAGCATTAATAGCCGAATCCATTGTATATGTGAACGAAGATCTCATTCCTGGATGAGAATTAATTGTTTTAATTATAAGATTAAAATTCTCTTCATGAATAAGAGGCTCAGGCCCTCTTTCTCCAGAACGCTTCATTGCCCCAAGTTTTCTGAGATATGTTCTAATTTCACTTACACTCTTAAGATTCAATCCCGGAGTTGACGCTACAATTTTCATAAAATTGTTATAATCATTTGCAATAGACGCCATTGCTTTAGAAGATCTCCCAGTATAACCATATTTATCGCTTATACCCTGTCTAAGTTCACCAAGGAATCCGGACGTTGCACTATTGATAGCATTTTGCTCCTGACTTTTAAAATTCTTAACAGTAGAGCTTATAGTTTCCCACTTTCCGGTAGAATAGTTGAATACTTTTGCTTCCTGTCCAGTAATAGCCGATAATATTTGTGCCAACTGTGTCGGAATAACTTCTCTCAACGCTTTGTCGGCCATTCCGTTCCAATCCATACGACCTTTATTATATTTACTAGGATCAAGTTTATCTTTTGTAGATCTTGGAATAAATGCTCCTGTTATGGTTTGTAACAATTCTCCTAATATACCATCATTATTTTTTCTTCCCCATGCGTTCGCTTTATGTAGACCGGAGTTTAAT
>QWCO01001173.1_pt1 | contig 10124 bp, 8 predicted proteins | sample 1972611 | NCBI WGS metagenome assembly QWCO01 (sample SAMN09866706, study PRJNA288562) | Human oral metagenome isolate term1_saliva, whole genome shotgun sequencing... | reverse complement strand
AAAAAGAAATGAACCTGCATATGTGCATTATGTAGCACAAGAAATTGCAGACCTTAAAGAAATGTCGTATGAACAACTAACAAAACAAACATTCAATAACGCATGTATGTTGTTCGGATTAGAAGATAAAAAGGAGATTGATTAATACATGAAATTAGGTAGAATTGTAGCCGCAGCGGCAACATCGGGATTATTATTATCGGGAGCTTTCGTAGTAGCGGAAGAATATACAGGGCACAATGTTTTCGCCGTAAACTTAGATAATAGTAACAAAATTGAGCTAAAAACTAAAAAAGGAACAGTTAGAGAAATTCTTATCGCTAATAATATACCTTTTGGTGCAGATGATAGAGTAGAACCAGGATTAGACACTAGAGTTAACGGTGGAGAAACTATTAACATTTATAAAGCTCGTGAAATAACAATCGTTGATGGAAATACAACTACAGTAAGAAAAACTACTTACAAAAAAGTTGAAGATATCTTAAAAGAATTAAACATTACTCTTGGAGCAAACGATAGAGTAACACCAAGCTTAAATAGTGAAGTAGCAACAGTTGATACTATTAAAATCGTAAGAGATGGAAAAGCTACAGAAGTAAAAAAAGAAGAAATTAAATTTGAAACAAAAGAAGAAAAAGATGATTCTAAATATGTAGATGAAAAAGTTACTAAAGTTGAAGGTAAAAATGGTGAGAAAGAAGTAACTTATAATGTTGTAAGAGAAAACGGAAAAGAAATTTCTAGAGAAGTTGTTTCAGAAAAAGTACTAAAAGAAGCAACTGCTAAAGTGGTTGTAGTAGGAACTAAGCAACGTCCAGCAGAACAAAAAGCTTCTAGTCAAGCAACATCTTCGAGTCAATCATACTCAGCTCAATCAACTCCAGCGCAATCATATTCTGCAGCTGGTGGTTCAGTAAGATTATCAAATGGTAACACTGCAGGAGCAACAGGAGCGGCAGCAGCTCAAGAGATGGCTCGTCGTACTGGAGTACCAGCGTCAACTTGGGAACACATCATCGCTCGTGAATCAAATGGTCAAGTAGGAGCTAGAAATGCTTCTGGAGCTAGTGGATTATTCCAAACAATGCCTGGATGGGGATCTACAGCTACAGTTCAAGATCAAATCAATGCAGCGACTCGTGCATATCAAGCGCAAGGGTTATCTGCTTGGGGAATGTAATAAATAAGTAAAAGAAGACGATTAATCGTCTTCTTTATTTTTTTTGTTTTTTATTCTTTTTTGTAAGATAATAACCCAGAGTTCCACCTATACCACCACATACCATACCAATTATTACTATTGTTGGAATATACATTTTTATGCCCCCTTACTTATTTATAATAACTCAACAAAATCGATTATTTGAAATCATGATTTTTGAGCTACTCCTTAAAACAGTTTCTATTACTTTTCACTTACAATTTATCATAAATAAAGGGATAAAACAAGTCTTATAATAACTAGAAATATATGATATAATAAAAATGATAATGCGTTAAAGTGGAAAAGAAAATCTAAGTCATAGAGGATGAACTCGTCTCTAAAGTAGAGGGGTCATCCTATTTTATAACTTAGATTTTTTATTTTATATTTTCTTTTCAACTAGTTTGAAAGTTATGAATGATATAGTTGAGCAAATTACTATTGCTATTGCACTAGAGTGGAAGATGTTTCCGATACCTACTAAAGGAGAAACCACACCACCTAAGAAAAATGGAACGAATCCAAAGAAAGCCGAGGCACTCCCAGCACGCTCACGCTCTAAACTCATAGCGATAGCAGAGCCAGCGGGTAAAATAAATCCTAATCCTAGTAAAAGAAGGAAGAATCCTACTTCGATAAATAGGAAAGGTAGTGTAAGAGTTAGTGCAACTGCAAGATAGATACTAAGTAATAACATAAGAGATAAACCTAGTTTGATACTAGCTTTCTCTTTGAAATTACCAGCACTCTTGCTTCCTAAAACTATAGCAAAACCGTTTAAACCAAAACATAAGCTATACATTAATGGACTTAAATTATAATGAGTTTGTAAAATAAATGGTGATGCTGCAATATAGGCGAACATAGCAGCTAAGGCAAATCCTTGAACAATAACAAGAGCAAAGAATAATCTATTTTTCACAACATATACAAGAGAATAATATGTCTTAGTTATTGGAACGTCTAAGCGTTTTTCAACGGCTAAAGATTCATGGAATTTAAAGCTTACGGCTAATAAAATTACACCGATTAGAGCAAGTGTAATGAAAATACCTCTCCAATCTGTAAGTTCTAGTAATACACTTCCTAGGATAGGAGAAAGAATAGGTGCTAAGCCGTTAACAGCCATAAGTAGGGCAAAGAAAGCAGCTAATTCACGTCCATGGTATAAATCTGTAGAAATAGCACGAGAAATAACTACAGCTCCTGCAGAAGATGCACCTTGGATAAATCGTAATACTATCATTGCGTATACATTAGGAAAAAGAATAATAGCAATAGTACTTATTAAATAAACTATTAAGCTGATTATTAATGGATTCTTACGACCATATTTATCACTAATAGGTCCGATAAGTAGCTGACCTAATGCAAGTCCGACCATACTACCTGTTAGAGTAAGTTGAATTGTTGATGTACTAGAATTAAAATACGAACTCATAGTAGGTAGTGCTGGTAAATATAAATCTGTAACAAATGGTCCAAAAGCCGATAACGTTCCTAGAAAGAGTACTAGAAACAATTTAGAATTTCTTTTTAATGTCATGTTGACTCCTTTCGATTTTTAAGAAATATGAACAGATTATAGCATAAAAAAATTTTTTTCGTAAGGTTTTTTTTCGTTTTTTGAAAAAAGTTTATATGTAATTTTCAGTTTTCATTTTTATAAATATAAAGTTGTATTTCATAAACATTTTTTTAAAAAAGATGAAGTCTGAGATGTTTACAGAAAATAACAAAAGTACTTAAATAATCCTATATGATTAATTTAAGTACTTTTATTTTATATCGAAATCGACTGAGTCGATATTTGCGATTAATTTATTTTTTATAAACCAAATTAATGAGAATACATAAACTGTATATGTGAAAAATAAAAAGCTAGAAAAAAGAGTGACCTTAGAGTTTTTTAATAGTAAAAAATTTATTAAGATAATTACTATATAAGCAATAAAAGCAACTACTAATCTTCGAGTATTTTTTTTGATCCAGTTATTATATTTTGTTTGTAATTCGGCTCTTTTTATTTCTATATCCATAAAAAATCCTCCGAAAGGGGCAGATTCAAAAGATCTGAATTTTAATAAAGTGTATATGAGAACTCATAAACGCAGTGGTTTATTGATATCTAAATACGCTTTAGAAAAGCTTTTTATATATCTAATAAACTTTGCGGGGGTGACTCGACAAAATCTTGTTTATCCGAAATCACGATTTTTGAGTCACTCCCATTATAACAAAATAACAGTAAAGGTGCAATAAAATATATATACTGTAAAAAAGTGAATAATATTTGTATATATTGCTTAATTATGTTGATTGAATGCGAATAAATATGGTATAATTAAGTTGCCATATTATACACAAAATAGGAGGCATTATGTCTTATTCAAGAGATTATATATTTGAAAAAATAATAGAAAAACTACCTACTTTAAAAATTCATGAGAGGCGAGAAAAAGAAAACAGTGTTTTTATTTTAGAATATGAAAATCGCCGTGCTAAGATTGATATAGATAGTTTTGTAAGGAAGCTAGGAGATAAGAAAACTAACGAAAGTGACAAGAAGATAGAAGAATTTGTTTACTACATAGTAGGAAACTTCAATGCACAAAAAAAACTTTCTATAGATGATATAACTGAGGATGAATTATTGGAAAATATTTTTCCAGTGGTTAGAGCTAGTAGTTTTAACAAAGATAACGAGAAAAATCTTGTTAGCTTTGATCATACAAATGAAACTAGAATATATTTAGCTTATGATTTTAAAGATGGTTATAAATTATTAGACGGTAGTTTTTTAAGTAGGTTTTCTAGAACTGAAGAAGAGTTTTTAGGATTCGCTAAAGATAATTTAGAAAAACTACCACTTAAGTATAATGTGGATGAAGTTGCAGGAAATAAATTCTATTTCTTAAATGCAAAAGATGGCTATGATGGGGCGAGAATAATCGACAAGAATGTTTTGAATCATTTTTATGACAAAATAGGTGCTTCATTTTATGTAGGTTTACCTCATCAAGATACATTGATAATTGCAGATGTACAGAATAAACAAGGACTAGAAGTTTTACAAAAAATGATGGTGCATTTTTTTACAGAAGGACTAGTACCGATAACAACAATAACGTTTAAATACGATGGAAAAGAACTAGAGAGTTATTTTATTTTTGTAGAATAACTTTAAAATTAAAATTAATTATAGGAGAGAGATTCATGTTATTTTTTTACAATAAGAAGATGTTAGGAGAAACATTATTAATTACTATTCAAAGTAAAGAAGAGGTAACATACGAAGATAAGAAGAATATTACACTAATTAAAGATGAAAATGGCGCTTTAGTAGGATTAAATATTTTCAATGTTGAGAACTTAAAATTAGATGGGGAAGGAAGTATCGATTTAACAGAAGATCAAAAAGAAATCCTTCAAAAACGATTAGAAAAAAATGGAATCAAAATTGACCTAGAAGGTAATAATGATGAATTCTTCGTAGTTGGGGAAGTTTTAAGTTGTGAAAAACACCCAGACGCAGATAAATTAAAAGTAACAGAAGTAAAAGTTAATGAAGAAGAAACACTACAAATCGTATGTGGGGCTCCAAACGTAGAAGCAGGACAAAAGGTAGTGGTAGCTCTAAGCGGAGCAATGATGCCAAGTGGTCTATTAATTAAAAAATCAAAACTACGTGGAGTAGAATCAAATGGTATGCTATGTTCAAAACGAGAGCTAGGTTTACCACAAGAAGAAGCAAGAGGTATTTTAGTATTAGATGCAGATACTAAAGTAGGAACTCTTGTGAAAGATTTAAATCTTAAATAAAATCTAATCAGGAGGTGTAAAATATGGTGAATTGGAAAAAGTGGTTTTTAGAAGACGATGAAGATGAGATATATGAAGAAAATACAGCTGAAAAAAAGAAAAAAGATGATTTAGTTGAACGTAGGGAAAAAAGAGCTGAAAATAGAAGAAAAGAGAGCGTTTATCTTGATGAAGCTGAGGATTTTGAAATAGATTTCAGTTCCAATAAAACTAAAAAATCATTCGATGAGGACGAATTTAGTTCACAACGTAGTACTAGAAGACGTGATGAAAAAGAAGAAAAATTTGAAGCTTATGAAGAAGTTAATCTTGATGGTTTCGAAGTAGATAACTACGATGACTTTGAAGATTACGAAGACGACTACGAAGAAGATTTCAAACAAGAGAAAAAATCTAAAAAAGAAAATGGCTTTATTTCTAAATTTAAAGGATTATTCAGTTCCAATAAAAAAGAAGATGAAGAATTCTTAGATGATGAATATCTAGATGAAGAAGACGATGAAGCTGAGGATTATAAAACATATCTAGAGCGTCAGAAACGTGAACAAAAAGAAAAATCTAAAATAGTTGAAAAAAAATATGATGGGTCTGATTACGAAGATGAAGAAGATTATGAAGATGACTACGAAGAAGAAAATGAGAAAAAAGTAGGATTCTTTTCAAGACTAAAAGACAAATTATTTAATGTAAGTGATGATGAGATTGATCAAGAAGAATTAGATGCAGTCTTAGATGATTTTGAAGAAGAATTAGCAGAAGAGAAAAAAACTGATAAGAGAAAAGTTCACTCTAAAGAAGAAAAAGTTTTAGAAAAAGCTGAAGATGAGCTTGAAATCGAGTTTGTAGAAGAAAAAGAACAAAATGTTGTACCTGTATTTGAAGAAATTAATATTGCAGAATATGAAGAAAAAGAAGAAGTAGTATCGGCAAGGAAAGTAACAGATTTAGGTGATGTATTGAAAAAACTTGGAGTGGAGAATTCTGAAATTCGTGACGTTGATATCTTTGATGAAAACCCACCGAGAAGAACGCACCCAACACTTGCAGCTGTAAGAACTAAGAGATTGAAACAAGATCATAAAATTGATACTCTTGGAGATAGTGTAGTACTAGGTAAAGATAGTATAGAGTTGAAAGAAGAAGTAGCAAATAGACTTAAAGAGAAAGTTCAAGAAGAAACTATAGTTCAAGAAGAGAGAGTTACTAAAAATAGTGAAGCACGAAAAGAATTCGAAGAAAACTTCAATATTCTTGAGAGAAGAAGTGATAAAATCGAAAAAGATAATCCTCTATATACTAAGAAGAATGAAAAATTAGACGGTATTTTCGATGAAATTCGCGATAAAGAAATTAAAACTCATGAAAAAGAAACACCTGAACTTGAGGTTAGAGAACTTGATGCAGAGGGAAGTCGTCGTGAAAAACTTAAATATACGTCTGTAAATGATGTATTAGAAGGTGCTGAAGATTTATTTGAAGATGATATTGATAGAGTGAGTAAAAAACTTGTGGGTGATAGATTTGAAGGAAGTCAAGAAACTACAGAAGATGTAGAAAACTTCAGAAAAGGACTATATGAAGGAAAAAAAGTAAATAATTCACAAGAGAAAACAGCTTTAGATGAACTTATTGAAACTGAGAACATAGATATTTCTCCGAAAAAAGAAGAGACTCTACCTGAAATTGAAGAACTAAATGAAAATCTAGAAGATTTGATAAAAGATAAAAAAGAAGAGTTTTATGTTGATTTAGTTCGAGAAGCGGCTAAGATAGAAGATATCGAAGTTGAAGACTATGAAGAACTTAAAGAAGTTAAAAAAGATAGATTATCAGGTTATAGCGATTACCACTTAGATGAAGAGGAAATCGAAGAACTTGAAGAGCAAAATTACCTTGAAGAGTCAGTTGATTCGGTAAATATCGATAGCTTGTTAAGAGAAGTTTCACCAAATAATAAAGTTGTTAAAGTTACTAATGACGTAGATAAGTTCACTGATGAGAAAGTTGTTCCTAAGGAAGTTGCTCAGAAGAGAGTAGAAGATGTTAAAACTTATCAAGAAGATGAAGAAGACGAAGTAGAACGCGGAATTGATTATACAGAAAAATTATATACTAATGATGTTTCTGAATACTTCGATAAAGGTAATGGTACTAAACTAGGAGAATACAAAACAGTTGATCATGGTTATAGACCTGTAAGTAAAGAGAAAATAGAAAATAATCAAAAAATACTTGATGCTATTTTTGAAAAATACTCTTCATCAGGATTATCAGCATCAACTAAATCGGTAACGAGCCAAATGATGAGTTCAAATACTATTACACCGAAACCACGTAGTGTAGGTAAATTCAAACCATCACCAGTATACTCATCTATATATGGTTCAGCAACACGTAAAACTACTGAAAATTCAAATAAACCGGTAGGAATATCAACTACAGGACTATCTATTAATAAGCCTGTAAAAACTACTCAAGAAGTAAAAAAAACTGAAACACAATCAGTAGAAAAAAAAATGGTAGAACCTAAAAAAGTAGAAAATCCAGTGCAAAGTAATGCAAATATCTATAAAGAAATAGCTTCACAAGAGGAGACTGTTTGGAATATAGGTTCATCAAAACGTGTGCCTAAAAATAAGGTAAAAAGTAAAAAATAATAGTTCAAAAAGGAGGTGAGATAAGTTCACCTCCTTTTTGGAATTTGTTGTTAAATTTGATGAATAGAAAATATAGGTTAAATAAAAAAGGGGTACATATCAAAATCACGATTTTTGAGTCACTTCCTTTTTTTAATCAATTACATATTCCCCGGGACTGATAGTGTTAACGATAGTTTCAAATAAAATTATACCAACTACGCTTAGCATTAGACGAGAACGAATTTTTTTTCTATTCTTTGGAGCATCGTAGACTTTAATCAAATGATCACTCATTTTTGCAAGAGGACTATTTGCAAGGCTTGTGATTGCTAAAATAGTAGTACCATTTTGCTTAGCTTCTAAAACACAATCATTAATAACTGTAGTTTCTCCACTAAGAGAAAATACTAAAAGGACATCATCTTTTCTGCAGATATCTGGGATTCTTTTAATAGAATAGTGTTCAAAATAGTCGTTTGACCAAAGATTGATTAACTTAAGTTTCCTATTGAAATCACTCATAACCATGTAACTTGAGCCACTACCTATGCAAAATATACGACGAGAATTTATTATTTTATTGGCAAAAATATCGAAATCATCTTGATTTAATATAGACATTGTTCGAGAAAATTCAACGCTAAGCTGCTCTTTTAAAGAAAGGAAGGTAGAGGTCGTTGAATTTTTATTATTTTTAGCTAGTTCTTTACTCATTTTTAAATCGTATTTTAAATCGATAAAGGTATTATAACCTAATTTTTTACAAGCACGAATTACAGTAGAAGATGAAATAAGAACAGCTTGCTTGATTTCTTTTAGGGTTGTGTGTTCAATATTATCTTGCTTCATTAGATAATCTATAGCTTGTTGTTCTGAAATGGATAGTTTATCATAGTTGTTTTTTAAATTATCAAAAAACATAAGTTGCCTCCAAGAGTAAAATTTACTAATTGATTTCCTTTTCGTTACTTAGTATTAAGTATCATAACATAAATATTTAGAAAATAAAAGCTATTTTTAAAGCGGTTTACATAGTCTAGTAAAATTTTACTGAAATAGTAATTAATTACAAATAAAGAAATTTTTAGGCAAAATAGAAAAAACCGTTTTCAAATCTGATATAATATGGCTATAAAAAATAATAAAAGGAGAAAAGGTAATGGCAAAGAAAAAAAATAAATTCGTCTCTGCTTTTGAGCAATTCGGACGTTCGTTCTTATTACCGGTATCTGTACTTCCGGGTGCAGGTATTATTAAAGGGATCGGGACAGCCTTCAGTAATTCAAACACACTAAAAATGTTCCCAATGTTAAAAAATGACATTATTCAATTTATTATGAAATTCCTAATTGTATTAGGGGATACAGCATTCAATAACTTACCGATTATTTTTGCGGTTGGGGTTGCTGTAGGTTTAGCAAAACGTGAAAAAGGTTCTGCTGCACTTTCTGGTTTACTAGGATTTATTGTATTACATTACGTACTTAACTTCCTATTAGTACAAAGTCACAAATTAGTAGACACTAGTAAATTATCAAGTAACGAAGCAAAATTAGCATTATCTAATGCAATGCAGACAAAAGTACTTGGTATCCAAACAATGGACCTTAGTGTATTTGGTGGTATTATCGTAGGTATAGTGGTATACTTCGTTCATAAGTGGGCTGTTAAAGTTCAATTACCAACAGTAATTGGATTCTTCAGTGGACCACGTTTCGTACCTATCGCAACTATCGTAATTATGTCAGCAGTAGCTACTGGATTATTCTTCGTTTGGCCTCCAGTACAAAAAGGTATCAGTGTATTATCAATCTTTATCCTTAAATCAGGACCTATTGGAACGTTCCTATATGGTTTAGTAGAAAGAGCATTATTACCATTCGGTCTTCACCACGGTTTAAACTGGCCGGTTCGTACAACAGAATTAGGTGGGGCTTGGGAAATTGGTGGACAACGTGTAGTTGGTACAATCAACGCTTACTTAGCTTCATTAGCTGATCCAAATGTTCAGCACGTAGATCCAAGTATTACAAGATTTAACGGTGGTAAATTCGTTTACTTCATGTTCGGTCTTTCTGGTGCAGCTTATGCAATGTACAAAACAGCTGATGAGAAAAAACGTAAAGTTGTAGGTTCATTATTATTCGCAGCTGCTGGTACTTCATTCTTAACAGGTATCACAGAACCAATCGAATTTACATTCTTATTCGTAGCACCAATTCTTTATGTAGTACACGCATTTTTAGCAGGTTCAGCATTATTCGTAATGCACATGCTAGGAGCAGGAGTTGCTACTCCAACTGGACACGGATTCATTAACTGGGTAATCTATGGAGTACTTCAAGGACCAAAAACATCTTGGTGGTTAGTACCAATCGTAGGTGTAGTTTACTTCTTCATCTACTACATCGTATTCAGATTTATGATTGTTAAATTCAATCTTAAAACTCCTGGTC
>QWCO01002188.1_pt1 | contig 10128 bp, 9 predicted proteins | sample 1972611 | NCBI WGS metagenome assembly QWCO01 (sample SAMN09866706, study PRJNA288562) | Human oral metagenome isolate term1_saliva, whole genome shotgun sequencing... | reverse complement strand
TTGCATAGAAACCTCCTTTTCCCCCATCGGCTTAGAGCGGGCTTTCCCGGTTCGTACCCGCCTCGCGCCGATAACCGATATCTATATTATAGAGTACGGTTTCAAGAAGTTTCAAGAAGTTTCACAAATTCGATTGCAAATTATGCGTTTTGTTCGGCGAGCTGCATAAGACTCTCGATGAATTTTTTAATGGAAGGTTTACCGCCGTAGTTCTTTTTACCACGAATCAAATCCATCTCGGCGCGCACTTCCTCAAAGGGGAAGAGAGTGCTGCTGTAGCGCGTAAAGCTCTCGTTCAGGAAGTCCTCGAGCCCGAGGTGGGCTAAGTTTGTGAGACCGACCGCAATGGCGCGCCGCATTCTCTGCTCCATGCTCCGCGGATTGTCCGAGAGCTCCGAGCAAAGTTCCCGTATGCTCTGCTGTTGCAGCGACTTTTGCTCCCGCCGGATAAAAAGACAGAGATTCAAAATATCCGCGCTGCCTTTTTCTCCCGCCATCCCGATATTTGCGAGTATGGCACTGATTTTCCGCCGGCTCTCCTCGTCGCTGTCCTGCGGCGCTTTGCTCTGCCCGCTGAAGAGTACACGGCGCAGGGCCTCTATGGTCCTCTCGTTTTCCAGCTGGCGCGCGACCGAGCCGATTACCGAACGGAGTTCAACGATGTTGATCGGCTTATTTAAGAAGAAATCGACACCGGCATCATAGGCCTTGCCTATCATGTCCTTCTGCGTCACCTGAGACAGCATGATGCACTTTGCGCCGCAGCCCGCGTCCCGAAGACGCCGTACGAGTTCCGCGCCGTCCATGCCCGGCATCAGAAAATCCACCAGAATGAGATCCGGCTTCAAAGCGGCAATCTGCTGCTCGTCGCTGCCTTCCTCCTCCGAACTGCCGACCACTTCCCCGAGGCCCTGGTCCTCGATGAAATCACGGAGCGTGTCAATCATGCTGACATCGTCCTCAACGATATAAATTCTAAGTCCTCTCTCCATGGACAGCCCTTCCTTCGTCTGTATATGCAATTGCTCCCACCGGAATGCGCACGGTGAAGCAGGTGTTACCGGGCTCTGACTGCACTTCTATGCTGCCGCCGAAATGGTCTTCCACCATATTCTTGACACCGGCGAGACCGACACCGCGGTAGATGTTTCCCGTCCGCTCATCGAACTTGGTCGAATAGCCGAGGCGGAATATCTTTCCGAGCTTCCGCGGCAAGATGCCGGGTCCGTTGTCCGAAACTTTGAACTCATACGTCCCGTCGTATTTTCGCTCCGAGACCATGATGACACCGCGCCGTCTGTCTCCCTCGATGGCCTCGATTGCATTGCCGACCAGGTTTTTGAGCACCGTCATCAGCGCGTAGTGTTCGCGGGTCAGGAAATCATCCCGGCAGTCAAAAATCAGACGTATGTCCAACTTCTTCTCGCGGAGTACGCTGTTCGAAGTCGCATCCAGAATTTCCATCAAATCGCGAAAACGGATGTGATCCTCATCGTATTCGTTGGCCGCGGTCTCCTCGAGTCCCCGCATGATGCGAAGATAATCCTTCTTGATCTCATGGACATCGCGGGCGATGTCCAGCGCACGGCGCTGCATCTCATCGGGCAGTTCCTGCGCGCGGAGCTCCTCCGAGAGCCGATAGGCGTTGCCCATGACGCGCTCTATTTCCTCCGAATTTTTCCGCATCAGATAGAGCTCGCTCTTTAAGCCCGTAATCATGAGGAAGAGGCGCTGGTAGCGGCTCTCCTGCTCGTGCCGCACCTGAAGCTCCCGGTACTGCCGGTCCATGACCAGAATGAGGAGCACCAGCGCCGAGCGAAGCAACGCGACCAAAAAGAGCACCAAAGAGGCATTCTCCGAATTGATCGCAGCCCCGAAAAAGTAGGCCCGAAACAGAAGTTCCGCCGCATTTGCAAGCAAATCGCAGAAAAATGCCGCCGCAAACACCCGTGGCAGGGAGGTAAAGCGCTTGTTCGGAATTTGCAGCTTAAAGAGCAGGCCGTAACAGAGATAAAAGAGCGCGCCCGGCAGCTGCTGGTATATTTTGACGCCCGCAGGCCCGTGTAGCAAGAGCGATACCAGGACGCGGAACAAAAAGACAATGAGCGCGGTGAAGCCGCAAGCCGAGAGGCTGTGGATTTGCGCACCCATGGTCATAAGGAGCACCGGCAGAAGTACCACCGCAATCGAAATGCGGAAATCGCTGCTCAGTACATTGAAATAGAACTGAGAGAGCAGGGCGACCGTCGCGCCGATCAGCGCGCTGCGCCTCACCGGATGAAATTCCAAGGGCCGCCTCAGGAAGCCGCCGTCCATCTGTTCGGAGCGCTCCGTCTCCCTTACTTTTCTCTCTCCCTGCACCGCGATTCCCCCTTTCTTTCGCTCAACAGTATAGCATTTTATGCTATACTGTTGACACCAAAGCGCTTCGCTTTGTCTGTTTTTTTCGGAGGTCTTTTATGACAGTACCTGAACTTCTTCTCGCATTGCGTCCGCTCCTCGCGGTACTCGCTGTTTTGTTTTTGCTCCCAAGACTGTTCGGCCGCCCGTTCCGCGAATTCTCGGGCTTTCTTCACGACCTGAGAAGCCTGCTCCGCGCGGCGGAGGAGAGCAAAAAGCTGGGGCCCACGGAGCGCTCCGTTCCGGATATGACAAAGCTCTTTCTCCCTGCCATCAACCGCGATTTTCCGGCCTTCAACTGGCCCGAAGAACGGGTCGCGATCGAAAAGCGCATTGTCTCCGTGCTCGCCGCAAGACAGGCGCTGGACTTAAGTAAACTCTCTGCTCCCTCCGAGAGCCTCCGGGAGCGCGTTCGCCTTGCAATCGAAGACGACCGCATGAATGAACTGACACGCAGTTTTTCCGACATCGTGATTCATAAGACCGCGATTGCAGACTATAAAAACCAGGCGACGCTGACGGAAATCCGACTGGTGAGTTCCATCGGCTTTACCGCTTCTCTTGCGGGCGATGCCGTCCGGAAAAGCGAGGGCAAGGCGCGGGCCGCGGCACTCGCCGCTCCCCACCGGGTCGAGACGACCGTCACTTCGGTTCTGGTCCATGTCCAGAGTGTCAACTACAAAAGCGGGTATCAAAAGATTCAAAACGAAAAAAGACCGCCGCAGAAAACTGCGGCGGTCTTTTTTCGTTTTACTGTCTCTGAATCATCGCGAGGACTTCTTCGGCGGTCTTTCCGCTCTCCTCGATGGCCTTCATGATGACCAGCTGGGTCTCGGACTTTTCCTCTCTCCGAAGTTCCTTAATCTCGGCCTTCTTTGCCTTCACAGCCTCCTGAAGCTCCGTGAGCTCTGCGTTTGCTCTCTGCAATCTCTCCGCGACACTCAGTGTCGGCTTATTCTTCGCCCCCTTGGTGCGTGCCATCTTTCTTTCCTCCTCTTATTTATTTCTGCTCTAACTTTGCCTGTGCCTTGTTATCGAAGCGCTCCCGGTCGATAATCGCTCTCTGGTGGGTTCCCTCACCGATCAGGCCGCACTCATCGTGTGCCTCGACACGGAAGGTGAGGATCTTTCCGTTTGCGCTGATCTCCAGAAGTTCCGAATCAAAACTGACCTTCATTCCCTTCGGCGTCGCCGCAACATGGCTCACATTGACCTGCACGCCGACCGTAGACTTTCCTTCGCCGAGCAACTCCTCCACGGATGATGCCGCGGTATATTCCATATTTGCAATCATCATCGGCGTCGCGAGCACATGCACCGTGCCGCTGCCGACATGAATCGCAAGATCCTTTTCCTCAACCGTAATTTCCCGGTGTCCCTTGATTCCGATGTTCAGCATTCTGCTCTCCTTATTCGGCCTCATAAACCAAGCTTTTATCAAAACAATTCCTTACTAAGTGTTATAGCAAACTCTCTTTTTCCGTGCAAGTATTGTTTTTCAAAAATCGGTATTTATTCCAGCAATAAAATGCCTCTGTCCCGCATCACCGCGATATTTTGAATCTCATTGTCACCGCAGTAAAGTGCACGAAGTTTCGGGAGGGCCGTGAGCGGCGAAATATCCTCAATGCGGTTTTCGCCGATATCCAAAACCTCCACATTCGGCACAGCACTTACGAAATTAAGATCCGTAAGCCCGCAGCGAATCAGGCGGAGTTCCCGAAGCGACGTGCAGTAAGAGAGCCGGGACAAAACATCGGAACCGTATTGTTGTTCGCTCCCGTACGGGCTGCTCTGAATCCCTTCGAACCCGATGACGGTCAGGCGTTCCAAAGCGGTATTTTCGCTGTCGGGCAGCGGGTCGATGACCAGCTTGGAATTACTGAAATCCGCCACAACGTTCTTCCCTATAACCTCAATCTCCGTGACCTGCGGAAATGCTTTCAGCGGAAGCGGGCCTTCGTCTCCGACCAGCTTGAGCGTTCTGAGTTTCGGCAGGGCCGAAAGACGCTCGATATTCGTATACCGATACGCGCTGCTTGAGACATTGAGACGCAGACTTTCCAGATTCTCGAGACCGGCAAGCTGTGAAAAATCACTGCCTTCCCCGAAGTGATTCATGTAAATTGTGAGTTTCTTTAGGCTGCGGCAAGCCGCAACGGACGCCATGCTGTCCTCCTCGATTTCCGCTTCCTCGAGCGAAGTCAGCATGCTCAAATCCGGCGGAATCGTCTTTGCCCCCCAGGCACTGTTGGTCAGTCTCAGCTTTCGGAGCGCGGTCAGCGACTGCAGGGCATCCAGATTCTCAAGCGCCGTGCTGTCTCCGATGTCCAATACGCGAAGCGCCGTGAACCCCCGGAGCGGCTCTATGCTGAGCAATTCCCGCGCGTCGTAAATACGCAGTTCCTCAAGTTCGGTGAGCGGGCTCAGCGCATTGAGACTTTTTAACTCGGTGGCACCGACCAACGTCAGGCTTCTGAGGCCGGTGAGGCCCGAAAGAAAGCGAAAATCCTTGACCGGATTTCCGTCCGCACGGGCAAGAATCTCCATCTCTTTGACCCCCGTGAGTTCCAGGAGATCCTCGTTTCCGTCCGCGCGAAGTTCTGTCGCGAGCAGTTCGAGCTGAGACAGCTGCTTTAAATCGGCAAGCGAGACATCCGCGCCGCGATCGACAATGATCAGCTTTTTGAGATTCGGGAAGTACTTGACCAGTTCTTCGACATCCTCCGCGTCATAGAGGCTCACACCGTTGAGTTCCTCGATTTGTGCCGGATTTGCGACAAAGGCGGCCAGTTCCTTCGGGGTTCGATCGTAGCTGCTTCTCTCCGAGAGATGCAGATATTTTAACTTCGTCAGATTGGCCAGGTTGTGCGCATATTCCTCGGATTCATAGGAAAGGCGAACATCGCCTCCGGTCGCGGTCTCCCCGACATAGAGTCCCTCCAGATTCGGAAAAACCTGGAAGTCTGTCCCATCGATTTCAACCGTCCGCTCGTCGTACACCAGAGGAATGCGCTTCTCGCTGTCATCCGTAAAGCCGACTTTCAGCCATTGCAAACCGCTCAGTTCCCTTTGGAACGAAATCGTCTTGACGCGCGCATAATCCTCTTCCGTAATTGATGCGGGATCCTTCTCGAACGCTTCCGCAAAGAGCCGGGTCAGCACCGGATCATGAAGGCTAGTCTCGTACTTCGGCGCGACCGCCTTTTGCACCTTACGCCCCGTGCGGAAGATGGCGGGCAGGAACAACATGAAAAACACCGAAAGCAAAATAAAAGCAAGCAGGGCAAGGAAGAAGCCCTTCTGCTTCGCCTCGCTTTTTTCGATGTTTCCGAGCGTGACATTGACATTGACTGATTTATCTTTTTCCTCGATGTAGAGCGGCGTCCCGCAAGAAGGGCAGACGCTTTTTCCGCTTTGTTTGATCAAAATACTGTTCCCGCAGTGCGGGCATCTTATTTTTGTCGGATTCATTTTCCCCCATCCTTTATTCGATCAGTGCAATTCCCTTATTCTGTAAGATACCGATGTTTTGAATCGTGTTTTCCGTATAGACCAGGCAGCGGAGCGACGGGAGACCCGAGAGCGGCGCGACATCCTCAATTCGGTTATCGGCGATATTGAGGAATTGAAGCGCGGATAGCCCCTCCGCGAACTTGAGATCCGAGAGATTGCAGTGCTCTATGCGCAGCTCCCGGAGCGATGGGCAGTGCGAAAGGAAATCGAGCACTACGCTTCCCTCCTCAAACCCGTCTCGGTAGTCCCCGCGTCTCAGCCCGTCGAAGCCATAGACCGAGAAGCTTTCCAGCGCGGGGTTGCCGCCGCTCGTCACCTTACTCAGGGTGAGCGACCCCGACGGCGTACCGCCGACGATACTCTCTCCGATGATCGTAATTTCTTTAACTTGCGGGAAGTAATCCAAAGAAATCGGATTGGTGTCGCAGCGCATGGTTACCTTGCTAAGAGACGGCAGGCCTGCGAACACCTCCTGATGCAGGAGCTCCTCCGAGGTGCTTGCGAGGTTCAGCCTGAGTTCTTCAAGACCTGTCAGTCCCGCGAGCGGGGATAAGTCGCTGCCATCCCCCGTGCGCTCCGCGAGCAGGGTGAGTTTCTTGATACTCCGGCAGTTCGCGATACTTGCCACATCTCGCGCGTAGAGTTCAAGCTCCGCGAGAGAGGTGAGAGAACTCAGATCCGGCACTGTCCCGGACGGCGGCCAATCATCATCACAAACGCGCAATTTTTCCAGCTTGGTGAGTGCGGGAAGGGCCGCATAGTCCGTGATATCGGTGCAGTCTCCGATATCCAGTACGCGCAGTTCCGTGAGCGCGCGGAGCGGCTCTATGCTGACCACATCGCTGCCGTCGAGGATACGAAGCTCCCGCAGGTTTGTGAGCGCGCTCAGCATATTGAGGCTCTTAATGTCATGGCCGTCTCGTACGGTGAGGCTTTCAAGCTGGGTGAGTCCGGAGAGAAAGCGCAGGTCTCGGATGCTCTCCCCCGAATCGACTGCTCTGATATCCAGCGCCTTGAGCTGTGTGAGTTCAAGGATGTCCTCATTTCCCTTGAGGCGCAGGGTGGCCGTGAGACTCTCAAGCTCCTGTAAGTCCTTTAACTCCGCGAGCGAGACTTCGTCATTCCTCCAGCCGACGCGGAGTTCTCGGAGCTTCGGGAACTGTCTCACCAGTTCTTTGACATCTTCCTGCCGAAAAAAGAAAACCCCGCCCAGTGCTTCGATCGATGCGGGATCCGCAAAGAGCTCCGCAAACTCGGTCGGACCTCTGCTGTTACCGACATTCGAGAGATACAGCTTTTTTAAATGTTTCAGATTGCCGAGGGTATTCGTGTACTCCGAGGAGCGAAACGAGAGGTTGACATCGTAGCCTGCGGCAGTGGCGGTATCCAACTCTTCGAGCATGGGGAAGGCCTGAAAGTCGGTTCCGTCCAGTTCTATCTCGTCCGTGGTGTTGTGGAGCATGGGGACGCGTGTTTCGCTGCCGTCCGTGAAGCCCACCTCCATCCAAGTGAGATAGTCGTTCTCTTTCCGGAAGGCAATGCGCCTTACACTCAGATAATCCTCCGCCGTAAATTCGGACGGCTCCTTCTCAAACACTTCCGCGAAGGCTCTGCGAAGCACCGCATCGTGCACTTCGCTTGCATAGTGATTCCGAACTCTGCTCTCCGTCTGCGTGCGCCCCGTATTGCTGCGGAGCAGGGACGGAAGGAGGGTCAGACACAGCAGAAGGACAATTGCACCGCTGCCGATGAAGGCCGGAATATAATTCGGCACTTCGGGCTTGGTTTTTCGCCCCAGGTTTACATTGATTTCAACCTTCTTCTCTTTTTCTTCGACATAGAGCGCGGTCCCGCAAAAGGGACAAGCCACCTTGCCGCTCTGCTTTACCAGTATATTGTTTCCGCAGTGCGGGCAGCGAATTTTCGTCGGATTCATCCTATTCTCCTCATCTGATTGGGACAAACAAGCGGCAGCCCCTAAGTCAAGGCGTACGCACGAAGTCGAACACCGTGTGAACACAGTCCTTCAGGCCGAGTTCCCCGGGTTCCGCGCTCACATGCGTCTCATATTCCTGCGCTGCCTTGGGCGCTTTCTTCCGCGCCTCCCGGCCGAGCACCGGCAATACAATAAAGAAAATGCTCGCAAGTGCGCAGACTGTCATCGAGATTGCAAACAGTTCCGATGACATCCGTCTGCCGTAGTTCACTTCGGCTATCCCACTCTTTTTAACCGGCTTCTCTTCTTCGATGCGGAGCTCGCCTCCGCAGACACGACATTTCGTCTTGCCGCTCTGCTTCACCTCTATGCTGCTTCCGCAGTGTGGGCAGCGGACTTTTGTCGGATTCATTCCCGCCTCCTCGTCGTTTATTCGACCAGAACTATGCCTCTGTTCTTTAATAACGCAATGTTTTGAATCACGTTATCCGTGTAGCACAGATAGCGAAGCTTTGGCAGCGCGGTGAGCGCCGCAATATCCTCGACGCGATTGTCGCTGAGGTCCAAAAACTCCAGATTGGGGAAGGCCTCCGTAAATGAGAGCGTATCGATGCCGCAACGGCCGAGGCGCAGCTCCCGGAGTGTTGTGCTGCGCCAGCCCTCAAACCGCACCTTGTTGTGCGCGTAGACGCTGAGACGTTCCAGTGCAGGGGCATCCGCCTCGGTCTCCGCGCGAATTTGCAGTTCGGCATCACTGCCGCCACTTCCCGCATCCTCGCCGAGCACAGTGAGCTCCGTAACCGCCGGAAAGGCATGCAGCGGAACCGTTCCCTGCGTGCAACAGAAAGTGACTTTTCGAAGCTTCGGCAGTTCCCGGAGTGCATAGAGCGTTTCCGTATTCTGCGCAGCGCTCTCGACATTCAACGTAAGTTCCTCGAGTTCCGAAAGGCGCGCAAGTCCCGAAAAATCCGTCTTGCTGTCAAAGTGACTGAGAAAGAGTGTGAGTTTTTTCAGTTTCCGGCAGCGGGCCAGCTGTGGGAGCGTCTCCGCACCGCACTCCAGTTCTTCGAGCGCCGGAATCAGGGTCACATCCGGTATGAAACGCCCCGCCTGCCAGCCGTCGGAGATTCTGAGTCTTTTGATCTGCGGAAGCTCGTAAAGTGCGGCATAATCCGAAAGATTGAAACTGTTTCCGAGATCCAGCGTTTCAAGCGCCGTGAGCGCCCGGAGCGGCTCTATGCTCGTGAGCTGGGTAGCGCCCGAAAGGCGAAGTTCCCGCAACTTTGTCAGGGGCTTCATAGCGTTCAAATTCCGGAGCGCAACGGCGTCGCGGAGAGTGAGCTGCTCCAGTTCTGTGAGTCCCGACAAAAAACGGAAATCTTCGATGTTCTCATCCCCCTCTGAGGCAATGAGTTCCATATCCCGCACCCCCGTGAGCGCGAGTAAATCCTCGTTTCCCGCGCGCCGCAGCGGGGTATAGAGTGCTCTAAGCTCCTTACATTCCTGTAATCCGGACAAGCTAACCCCTAACTCCCGCCTCACAATTCGCAGCTTTCTCAAGTTCGGAAATGTGCGAACAAGTTTTTCGACATCCGCCGTCGCATAGAACGTAACCCCGCCCAGTTCTTCCATTGCGCCGGGATTCGCAACCATATATGCGAGTCCCGCCGGGCTTCCGGGGTAGTCCCCCGAATCCGGCAGATAGAGACAGCTCAGCTGCTTCAGATTGGCAAGCGTATTCGCGTACTCCTGTGAAGAAAACGTGACATGAAGCAAAGAGCGTTGACCCGACATATCGAGCGTTTCGAGATTCGGGAAAGCCTGAAACGAGTTCCCGTCGAGGGTGATGCCTTCGCCGTTGTTGACAATCGGAACCTGTACTTTGCTTCCGTCTTGCAGCGACACATCCATGCGGACCAAAAACCAGTCCACGGTCTCAAAGCGAATTCCCCGAACGCGCCGATACTCTTCCGGCGTAATCGCGTCGGGATCTTTTCGGAACACTTCCGAAAAGGCGCGCCGCAACACCGGATCCGTCAGCGTGTCGGCATACTTGGGACTGTACTTCGAAACGAAAGGCAGGGTCACGCGAATTGCTGCGTCCGTGCTTCGCTCCCTCCCCTTTGCAAAGGCCGCTTTACAGCCACCGAGCACAGCGCCGCTTGCCAAAAGCAACGCGAAGGGCACAACAACGCTTCGAAGCTTACAGCCCAGCACGCTCGCTTTCATTTTTTTGTCTCCCCGTTCACGGTGAAGCTCTCCAGAAACTGTAGGGA
>QWCO01001430.1_pt1 | contig 10139 bp, 8 predicted proteins | sample 1972611 | NCBI WGS metagenome assembly QWCO01 (sample SAMN09866706, study PRJNA288562) | Human oral metagenome isolate term1_saliva, whole genome shotgun sequencing... | reverse complement strand
GTGAACTCAAAGAGAATATAAGTGCCATATCACCAGAAGATTTAGTAGTTGTAACACCTACAGCTTGTACCTCTGAAGGCAATTGTGCAAGTGCTGCTTGAACACGGTTTTGCGTATTAACCGCATCCATATCAGCATCTGTACCTTGATTGAACTGAACAGTCAACGAATAGCTACCATTACTGGAACTATTAGATGTCATATAGTCCATATCTTGCACGCCTACAATCTGCGTTTCAATAACACTGGCTACTGTATCATTAACAACTTGAGCAGTTGCACCAGTATAAGCAGTATTAACTTGAACTGTAGGTGGAGAAATTTGTGGATATCGAGCTACCGGAAGGTTCATCATAGAGATAAGCCCTACCAACGTGATAACAATGGCTATTACGATGGCAAAGATAGGTCGATTAATAAAGAATTTCGACACGATCTATCCTCCTTTTATTTTGTAGCTTTCAACTGTTCTTTAGTTAGTAGTTTGCCATTTACTTTTACGCCATTTTTCACCTTAGTTAAGCCGTCAAGCAAGGAATAATGAGTATGGTTATGTAGGTGTACGAAATCACTGGGGCCGATTTGATGATTTGGATCATCTAATTCACAACAAAAATCGTGATAAGCCTCTTCCTGGCTTTTTTGATCTGTGTTTGTTTCTACCTCACTTGACATCTATCTTACACCCATTTTCCCGTTAAAATACTCTCTTCAAATTTAATTGAAGAGAATATTCGTATATTATTTTTAACTTTACTATTTTGCTTCTTCGGCTGCTTCAATTACATCTTCAGCAACTTCTTCAACGACACCAAGAGCTTCGTCTTTTACGTCTTCTTTCTTCCTAAAGAATTTATCAAACATTTTTTGACCACCAGCTTTGGTATCCTGATAGAGCTTCTGGCTGGTTTTTTTGGTTTCATCAAGAGCTTTCTTGCCCTGCTCTTTCAATTCCTGACGTGTTTCTTTACCGGACTTTGGAGCGGTGAGAATACCTGCAACAAGACCAGCTGCTGCACCTAGGACTACACCTAAGAAGAATTTGCTATTATCTTTTTTCATATTTGTACTCCTGTTTAATCTGTTTATTGTATCTATTATAGTCGATTTTGAGCGAACAGTATAGGGGTCTAGTTTTTAGCTTTTGGTTTTACACTTCTAATTGGCGTTTTCGTGGCTTTAGTTGCTGCGCGTTTTTCTGATTGCCTAGCTGTATCTTCTTCTTCAAACTCATCAAAATAAGATTTTTTAGGCTTACGATCAATTTTTAAGAGGTTGAATAACTTTCTACCGATATATTCTGTGACGAACCCTTTAGCAAGTGGACCAACTGACGTGAGATCCTTAATATTGTCAGCCACATCGTCAGCTTTATCAAAAATGGATTGACCAGTTTGAACCATAATTTCAATTTCAGAAAGCAAACTAGTGAACTTAACCAGAAAAATAATGCCGACAATTAGAAAAATTAGCAGCGTAATAGATAAGAACATGACTAGGATCCATTCGGCAAGATTCATTTGTGACTCCATTTTAGATAACCTTTACGCTTATATTGTATTATATTTTGTAAATGTATACAACTAAAAAACACCCGCTTGGGGTGTTTTTTAGTAGCTCAACTATAATTATTTTTGAAGAAAATCTACAAGTGCTTCGCCATAGTCTTCAAATTCGGTTGCATAATAAAGACTAGCTAGGTTGTAGTTTCTTGGGTCACCAGTAGTCATCCAGTGACCTCTTGTCTTCTCAACATAAACATTGCCATCTTTGACCATGCGCGTAATAGCGTCAACAGTCCATAATTCACCATCTAGGCCGGTATTTTTTGGATCAAGATACTGGAAGACATCTGGCGTGAGGAGATAACGACCATAAGAAGTAAGATTGGATGGAGCATCTTCAATTTTTGGCTTCTCGACGATGTCATGTAGGGTCATTTTAGTCTCATCTTGAAGACGAATGATACCATATTTATTCAATACTTCCCTAGGCATTTCCTGGGCAATAATAATTGCCTGTGCATCTTGATGCTTAGCGTAGGAATCAATTAGGGTTTTAACATCGGAAGTACCGAAGACTACGTCATCCGAGTAAGCGACAATGAAGGCTTCATCATCACGAATAAACTTACGAGCTGAAGCAATTGGAGAGCCGTTTCCGTATGGATAAGACTGGTCCTGCTCGATCACAGTAATTTTTGGATAATCAAGGATTTCTTGAATTGGAGCATAACGGTCTAGTTTACCCTGTGCTTTTAGTTGCTTACGGATGTGATTTACGGAATTGTTGAAATAATCCTCGTAGATAGGCTTTCCCTCAGGTGTGGCAACGATAATAATCTCTGTAATACCGGCCTTTATACATTCATCAACAACAAGTTGCATGATTGGACGATTTCCTAATGGCAACATAGCTTTTGGGATAGTTTTAGTGATCGGTAAAAAACGGCTAGCAAAACCAGCATCAGTGATGATAGCCTTGGTTGGCATTTTATAGTTCATATTTTCTCCTTGAGACATAATTATAACATATTTACGTTTATAATGCCAGTTTTTTGAAGAAGAATGAGGGCTACCTATCTATATTTAAGCCTTCTTAGCGGTTTTCTTCGCGGTTTTCTTGACCGTTTTTGTCGTGGTTTTTGAAACTGGGGTTTTTAATTCCAGAATCTTTGATATCTTCTTTTTTGCTGCAAGCTTCTCACTACGATAATCTTTACTCTGTTCGTTATTATGTACGGAATAAATGAGATTTACTACACCAAAGACCATCATATAAGAACCAAAGTATTTAATGAAGGGGATGGTACCGAGGTGGCCGGTATTTAGGATAACGACACCCATAATACAGGCGCAGACGCCAGCAAGAATCCAGATAAATTTATCCGTAAGATCATCAATGGATCTAAGGCCGAGAATGATTTCAAAAATACCACGCAAGATTGTATAGGCAGCAATAACAACAAGATGCCAGGCAACATTTTGCTCGTAGGTAAAGAGAAGAGCGAGACCGGCAGAGATTTCTAGAATAGCCATCACTAGTGAGACACCCCAAGTATTTTTTGTACGTGTACGTGCTAAGAGATTCAATAGTTCGATAATTCCGAGAGAAAGGAGCACGCTACCAACAACGATTACTAGTGTTTGAATATCGCTGGAACTAGTGAATAAGGCGAACCAACCAAACAATAAGGCAACAATCCCCTGTAAGGCAAAAATACCCCAGTGACTATCAATATACTTTAGTTTTGTAGACATAATGCTCCTTAGTTATAATTCTTATGTTTATTTTAGCACGTTTTATAATTACTGAAGAAAATAAGATTTAAGCTACTGCAACGGCTTGACGTTGAGTTTGATAATTCGGCGCATACGAGACCAGGACACTTGGCATAATCTCAGCGATAACGGTGGTAGCTTCGTATTGATAATTGTCATACTGTACGGGTTTTTCTGGACCTTTCTCCTTGGGCTGATAACTTGCAAGGAAGGTATTGTACTCTAGAAGCCCAAGCGCAACTTCAGCCTGATCTTTTGTCATACCAGTGTAGCGTGCCACAATGCCGGAATCAGTAAAATCGAGTGGGTTTTTCTCGAAGTAGCGATCCAAGAAGCTTGTGACAGCAGACTGCTCAATAAGACCTGCTGCTTCTAGGACACGCTGATCCTCGGAGTAACGAGAGAAATACTTATACTTCTCTTTGATGCAGTTTTCACCGGTGGTCCAGCCAATATTGGACGCTTCCTTGCCATTGTAAATAGTCTGAGCGATACCACCAAGCACTGGGATAGCACCAATAGCAGCGCCAGTATAGGATTTAATAATACCAGAGCCTACGCCAGCTGAACCACTCATAGCCTCAGAAATATTACCATCGGCAACGCCATAATGAGATTCACGCACAGCACACGCTAAGGTCCATTTGGCTAGTTCTGAGTTATCTTTAATCTCTGGATTACCATTATTAACGTTCTCATCTATTTTATCCAGTTCGAAGTTTTCCGCACCAACTTGATCAAAAACCTCATCGGGTGGAGTCCTCATTGTAGAATAGTCGGTCGTAATGTAGTTATTACAAAATGCATCCATGGCTAATGGTTCCTCAAACGCATTACCAGAAGGACAGTTATCGTTTATAGAAGTCTTGATTTGATTAATATCGTCAGCAGCAGCCGTTGGAAGAAGGCGAGAAATTGAGGATGCGACTGTACTATTAATCTTTGAAAATGTGGTAATTGGTGAAGATATCGTAGTGGCGAGTGGAATAAGAGAGTTCATTAGACTACCCATAAAAGTATGCGGAGAGGATGGATCTAATGGGCTTTTAGTTTGCCTATCATAACGAGACTCGCTTGCAATCACCGATTGCTGTTCATGATATTGCGCAATGAGAGCCTTCTTGGTTGCCGGAAGCCCAGAACTCATACGTTGTTGAATGCCGGTATACATATTAAAGCCGCTATTTATGGCGTAGCCAGCATCTTCGCCGACCATATTACTAACTAGGCTCTTTGCTAAGGCACGTGCAACATATGGAGCAATCATAGAAACTAACACACCAACCGAAGCAACAATGGCAACAGTGAGGGCTTTTTTCATTAGCATTTTACCCATTTCACCAATAATTATAGAGATACCAGCGCTCGGGATGGCAGCAGCGATTTCAGCGATATCAGCAAAAATACCTAGTAGATCGCCTGTAGTTTGCAATGCGATACATCCCTTATAGGTGTTGAGACTTCCGGCGGCTTGACTTAGCAACTTTCCAAGAGTTTGCGGGACCTGATTGATGTCACTTGATTGAATTTCATCACTATGGAAGACTGCCTGCTGCATGGCATTTTCAGTGTTAAACTTCCTTGCGACTGGATCAGATGATTTTACCTTCAGTTGGCCATTACTAAAGAACTGACTAATGGCAGAACTTTTCATTGCCGAACTAGATTCTTTACCTGGAATAATATTGCCGCCCATGTCACGAGTAGGACCATCCGTATTGAGGCCTTTATTATAGAAGTGAAGCTCAGTCGAACCATCGCCAGCTTTAGTCTTATGAACTGCTTCAGTATAGCCGGTGACGTAATTTAGAACCTTGGAACGCATAAGAGCGCCCACAGTTTGTGAAATTGTATTAATTACTTTAAGCACAGTACAAGCGTAGCCGAGGCCAGTTGTAATAGCAGAAGCACTACCAATGGTGGCAGCGGCTTTTTTTGCACGAGACTTCAGAGCACTTTCAACTGCTGGAGTGTCCATACCTTTGGTGAGCGCACTTGAGCCTTCATCGGCAGGCACACGGGTCGGCTCTTCGGCGTCGGCATCCGAGTCATCAACATCAATTGACCCCTGGGAATCTTCCGCCTCTTCCTTTAACCCATCTTTTTCAGCATTGGCCGTAATCTCCTCGTCAGAAGCATCCTTTTTAGTGTTTGCTTGACGGTTACGTCCGCCATTATTTAACATAACATCAACTTTTTCGGCTATTGAGTCGAACCAACCCGCAACATGACCTTTTAGAGTTCTGGTTGACCTCTCTTCGGCTTTGAAAAAATTATCATTGACATCAAGGGCCTGCCTAAAGCCCATTTTATTATCGGAGTCAACACTAATTTTAGTGGTGACTGGCGTTGACACACCGTCGGCATCAATTTTATTGGTTGTAAATTCGATAGTATCCGGAATTCTTGATGCATCTTCGTTATATGCGGAAACTACCATCGGTTTACCGTCGGGTCCATCATTATAGACTAAAACATTGAGTGGCTTTCCATCAGTGCCAGTCGTCTCAAGATAATTAATACCGTTAGCAGCGAACTTTTTAGACATTGAAGCAGAGATTTTAAACTTATCCTTACCAAGACCAAAAAGACCCTTAGTGGTTATTTTCGAATTTAGGCCACCACGCAGCATTCTTGGCAGAAGATAAGATGAGCGTGCGTTCATACTATAATGCGTAATATTAAACTGCTGTAAGCCATTAGCGACAATGGCAAAAGATGAGAGACTAGTGGCGCCAGAGAAGGCAGCCATCATAAAAAGTAACATTCCCAAAATCGCCCCTAAGGGACCATACTTTTTTGTAGCTTTTATTTTAGCCTTCTTATCTTTGCCGTCTTTTTGTCGATAAAATGAGTTTTCAGTCTGCCCACCTGCAGCCTCTGCGGCTCTAGCATCATCTGGGGCTGACTGATTGAGGGCAGACTCTTCGGCGCTTTTAGCAAGATCCTGTGCGTCTTTCTGCTCCGCAACCTTCTTAGCTTGATTATTACCCCATGCGCTATTACTATTATCCGTCGTGGAGTCTACATTTGATTTTTCGAGATTCTCAGAAAATGACTGGTTACCGAAACTATTTTCATCAGGTCGACCAATATTCTCTGCCATATTGCTTATGATTATACTATATTTTTTTAAAAAGCTAAACAGAATGAAACTTAGATTTTAAACATGACGAATTTTTCGACGTATGGTTTCAATAAGATAGGTTTTTAAATAATATTGTTTTTTATCTAAGATAAGATCATGGGCTGGAAGGTATTTTAATTCGGATACACCAAAGCCACGCTTAAAGACGGAAACACCATAAAAGCGATGTTTGGTATCTTCTTCATCAACGATTCCCCAGAAGTTATAACGAGTAATGCCGCGCTTTCTCGCGTCGCGCATGGCCTGCATATGAAGAAGCGGGGCACCAGAATACTTTGTCCCGAGTTCTGAAGAAACCCCGTAGTGATATGAGGCCTCGTTGCCGTAAAAAATCATGAAATTTTCTGCCAAAATTTCACCGTCCTTCTTAGCAATATAAAGGACAGCCTCTCCGCCTTTTGCAAAGGCTGCGAACTGTTTAGTAAGAAATTCTTCGGAGAAAGCATAGAAAGAATGACGTTCGGCGGTCTGGAGTTCAATCTGATAAAACTCCTTAATTGCTTCGGGGTTGGTGGAAGTTTCGATTGTTATTTGATTCTTTTCCGCTTTTCTTAAGGCTCGACGAAGACGTTGTCGCATATTTGCCATGATTTCATCTTCGGTTTTATGTAGATCTAGAACGCCGGCATACTCTACAGATAAATACATTGGAGCTTTTCTAAAATTATGCTCCTTAAAAATCTGAGCGGATTCCTGATTGTATTCTAGTTGTGGACGTACCCGGACAAAGACACATTGTAGGTTCTTTGCAACGTTTTTCATATCATCAAAAACTCGTTTCACTAGGCTCTGATCTTGCCAGTCGAGAATAGGACCGCCAGCGATAGCTAGGTGACGGCCCCTTTTAGCTGGCTCAACTTCACCAGCATAGGCGGCGACAATCTTTCCGTCACGCTTAAAAGTCCGTCGGACAATTTGATGATTAATGTTCTGGTAAAATTCGTAAAAATCCCATGATTGTAAAAAGTTTGCTTCTTTGAAGCTGGTGATAAAAGCATCCCACTCTTTTTTGGAAGTACATTCTTCGACAGTGACTTTTGACTTAATTGTTTCTTTCATGGTTTTCCTTTTATAAATGACGTCGTTTTTTACGGATGGTCTCAATTAGACGATTAAATTGATAGCGTAGTGGACTCACTGAAATATCTTGAGCCGCAACATAGGTGAAGCGGTGCTCGGAGAATCCAGTCTTAAAGGTGGTAACTCCAGCATAACGGTGCTTTGTTTGTCCTTCCGGGGCGATTCCCCAAAGGTTATAACGCTGGATACCCCGTTTTTTAAGGTCACGCATAATTTGCCACTGCAATGCATAGGCGCCTGGCAATTTGCGATTAAGTGGTGTACTGGCTGCCTCGTAGTATTCCGCTTCTATCCCGTCGATCAGGATAAGACCATAGGCAATTGGCTCATGAGTTTCGTCATATGCAACATACAATCTGAGATCTTCTGCGAAACTATCTTTTAGTGCTTGCAGCTCTTTTTTGGTAGGTGGAATAAAGTTTTGACGTTTTGCGGTGTCTAGCTGAACCTGATGGAATTCCTCCAGGATACCAGCATCATCGGAGCGATCCTCTACAGTGATTTTTAGCTTTTCAGCACGGCGTACCTCGTAGCGGGTCTGTCGTCGGAAAGTGGCTAGAAGATCTTCTTCAGTTTTTGTTAAATCAATCATGACGGTATGTTCTGCGCCTAGATGGAACGAAGCTTCAATTGAACCTAGTTGCTTTAGAATAAAGCGATTTTCTTCAGAATCGGCAAGGGCTGGACGAAAACGGATGAATGCGCATTTATATTGCTTGGCAATTTGAAAAATTTCTTGAAAAACAAGGGCGACAATGACAGGATCCTGCCAATTAAGTAGAGGCCCGTTAGGAATTTCTAAAAATCGGCCACGCTTGGCGTCCTTAATAACCATAAGTACTTTAACATGACCATAAAACTCACAGAGAAGTACTCGGCGGCCTAGGAGCTCATTATACTTTTGCCAGCGAGGAGATTGCAGAAAGTTTGCAAGGTCATAATCCCGAATCTGGTTGTTCCAATCCCGTTGTGATAACTTGACTAAGCTCTTTGTAGCTTTTTGCCCTTTTAACAAAGCCACAGAATCTTTTTTGAGAAGTTCTGGCTGTCCTTGTTGATTGACTTTTATTTCAACTAGCTGTGGAGCAATGATCTGCCAAGCTCGTTTCAGCTGCAAGAATGAATAATTCGTTGGAAAATTAATTAGATGTTTGGCCACCAACGTAGCAACAGGGCAGTCGTTTTCATTGAAATCTGATTTTTTAAAGTAGCGCTTAGGTGCCACTGGCGAGTCGTACCAAACTTCGTCAAAGAAAAAGCCGGCTTTTTTTAGTTCTAATAGAACACTGTTTCGATCCCTAACAAGAAGCGGGTAGCGTAAAATTGAATGATATTTTTGACTCTTTTGTAGCTTTTTTAGTAAATATCTTGACTGCCAATAACTGAGTCGGCGTTCAAAATCAAGCTCAGCGTCGGCAGAACGTTGAATTAGTTTTAGTTTCAATAGAGCAAGAATCCAGATTTGACCTAAATTAAAACGACCAAATGAGAGATAAGAAAGGAGAGCGAATAATGGATAAAAATTATCTCGTAAGGAGCCCGAAATCTTTGGTGCGCGACTAGCGATATCTTGAGAGTCCAAGAGGTGATTCTTGGAAGCTACTCGCATGATTAGTGCTCCACCAGAAGTTGCATCCAGTGATTTTCCTTTACCAAAAGAAAGCACAACGGCATCACCAATATTTCCGGCAAGACGTCCGTCCGAATAATGAATGTTGTATGAATGAGCAAGGTCTTCAATAAGAAAAAGATTATGTTTTTTTGCTAACTTTTCAATTTCCACTATTTCTGCTGGAACGCCAAGATTATTTTGAACAATGACGGCTTTAAGGTTGGGGTACTTCTTAATGCATTTCTTTAGGGCGTCTGCATTAAAATGTAGGGTTTTAGGGTCAATATCTAAGTAAATTGGTTGGTATCCAGCAGCCCTGATCGCCTGTACAACTGCAAAACAGGTTAGTGATGTTATAGCAACGGCTGGAAGCGATTCTTCTCTTGAAGTTGCTTCTGCCTTAACTTTTTTATCAACTGAAGAATCCTTGGATGCTGCTGGGATTTGCGAGATTAGAGCCAAAGAAAGAGCGGTGCGACCAGAATGAAAGAGATATACGTTTTTTTGATCAACTTGATACTGGTTAGCAAAGAATTGTTTTAATTTTACATAATCCTTTTTTGTACCGAAACTTGCAAGAAAACGCAGGGTTTCTTTAAGATTAAAATTATTTGCACGACCTAGGAAAAAATGTTTCACCTCTTTGCCTCCATAACTTCACTAATAGCAAGAGCAAGTCCTTCCGGATCACAAATATAGGGTGCGTGTGTCCAATTTGGAAATAACTTGAGTCGACTCTTTTTGATTTGCTGATGCATTTTTTGTGCATGCCTTGGAGGAGTGATTGTATCTAATTCACCCCACAGAATGTCGGTTTTTACTTTAACCTTGGAGATATCTAATTGGCGGTCCGAATCCAGCATATTAGTTAAGGTTTTTTTCATGTTTTCAGGAGCCTTTTCGTAATCACCAGCACCAATGATACGATGAAGCAGTTTGCGCAGAACTTTAATCTGTTTTAATGGTGCGAATAGCTGACTGATTGCTCTTAAAATATCACGTTTTTTTGATGGCTCAT
>QWCO01001172.1_pt1 | contig 10141 bp, 2 predicted proteins | sample 1972611 | NCBI WGS metagenome assembly QWCO01 (sample SAMN09866706, study PRJNA288562) | Human oral metagenome isolate term1_saliva, whole genome shotgun sequencing... | reverse complement strand
CGAAAAGACGTTACTCCTGAACAACCAACTGCTATCACAAGCAAGAAAAAACACAAAAATCGCAACGCTGGAAAACAACGTTCGAGATAAAGCTACGTAGATCGGCTCTTTGTCAACTGTAGTGGGTTGAAGAAAAGCTAAGCTCGAGAAAGGACAAAATTCGTCCTTTCTTTTTTGATGTTCAGAGCGATAAAAATCCTTTTTTTGAAGTTTTCAAAGTTTCGAAATCCAAATGCATTTCGCTTAATAAGTTTGATTAGATTATTGGTGGCTTCCAATTTAGCATTGGAATAGGGTAACTGAAGGGCATTGATGATTTTCTCTTTGTCCTTTAGAAAGGTTTTAAAGATAGTCTGAAAAAGAGGATGAACCTGCTTTAGATTGTCCTCAATGAGTCCGAAAAATTTGTCAGGCTTTTTATTCTGAAAGTGAAACATCAAGAGTTGCTAGAGATTATAGTGGTATTTCAAGTCTTCTGAATAGCTCAAAAGTTTATCTAGAATCTCTTTATTGGTCAAGTGCATGCGAAAAGTAGGGCGATAAAAACGTTTATCGCTGAGCTTCCGACTATCTTGTTGAATGAGTTTCCAGTAGCGCTTGATAGCCTTGTATTCATGGGATTTTCGTTCAAACTGATTCATGATTTGGACACAAACACGACTCATAGCACGACTCAAGTGTTGGACAATATGGAAACGATCAAGAACGATTTTAGCACACGGAAAAAGCTATTTAGCTAAGTCAAAGTGATTTCGAATGATAGCTTGTGTTCTGCCCTCAAGAACAGTGATGATATTGAGCTTGTCAAAATCTTGTGCAATGAAGCTCATCTTTCCCTCGGTGAAGGCGTACTCATCCCAAGACATAATCTCAGGAAGGCGAGAAAAATCATGCTCAAAGTGAAAATCATTGAGCTTGCGAATAACAGTTGAAGTTGATATGACCAGCTGATGAGGCAATATCGGTCATAGAAGTCTTTTCAATCAACTTTTGAGCAATCTTTTGGTTGATGATACGAGGGATTTGGTGATTCTTCTTGACGATAGAAGTTTCAGCGACCATCATTTTAGAGCATTGATAGCACTTAAAACGGCGTTTTTTCAGAAGGATTCTGGTAGACATACCAGTCGTTTCGAGGTAAGGAATCTTAGATAGTTTTTGAAAATCATATTTCTTCATTTGGCTTCCGCAATCAGGACAAGTTGGAGCCTCATAATCCAGTTTAGCGATGATTTCTTTGTGGGTATCTCTATTAACGATATCTATAATTTGGATATTAGGGTCTTTGATATCGAGAAGTTTTGTGATAAAATGTAATTGTTCCATATAAATCTTTATAATGAGTTATTTTGTCGCTTTTCATTATAGATCTTATGGGACTTTTTTTCTACAACAAAATAGGCTCTATAATATTCATAGGGGATTTACCCACTACAAATATTATAGAGCCGAATATCACTTCTGAGAACTTTCTCATTAGTCTTAATGTGGAATAATTCTTAAAGTTGAGTTAATCCATCACTAATAACTAGTTTTTTATATTTTTCTTTCTCTTATTTGAGATGATTCCAAAATGAGCCGTTGCTAAAGCAATAATACCTGCCAACTCAAAACCATAACCATATTCACTACTTGTATTTGGTAAATAACCTTTAGTTCTTATGGTTGTTTCTTTTGATGAAAAAGGTTCTGAAGACGATTGATTCATCACTACTTGCTCTATCTTAGTATTTATTACAGTAGAAACCCCTTGATGCTCTTTCGTAATATTATTACGTTCGATTCTAATAATCTCAATTGGTGCAATATCTGGGACGTAAGATACCTGTTTTGTTCCTCGATAAACCTTCTTAGCTTGCGGTTCAATACGTGATAATTCTTTTTCTGTACTTAATTGCAACTCATCATTTACATATACGTCTGTGATTTCTACTAAAACTTTTCCGTTTATTGCTACAACTTCTCGAACTTTGCCTGCATCGAGACTTGAATCATCAACATATTCAATCTTATCTGTCTTAAGAACTCGACTTTCTTGACGAACCTTAGTTTCAATAATAACCTCTGGTTTATTATTCTCCATTGGTGCAACATCTGGGACGTGAGATACCTGTTTTGTTCCTCGATAAACCTTCTTAGCTTGCGGTTCAATACGTGATAATTCTCTTTCTGTACTTAATTGCAACTCACTATTTACATAAATGTCTGTGATTTCTACTAAAACTTTTCCGTTTATTGCTGCAACTTCTCTAACTTTGCCTACATCTAGACTTGAATCATCAACGTATTCAACCTTATCAGTCTTAAGAGCTCGACTTTCTTGACGAACCTTGGTTTCAATAATAGCCTCTGGTTTATTTTGCTCTATTGGTGCAACATCTGGAACTTGGGATACCTGTTTTGTTCCTCGATAAACCTTTTTAGCTTGGGGTTCAATACGTGATAATTCTCTTTCTGTACTTGATTGCAATTCACCATTTACATAAACGTCTGTGATTTCTACTAAAACTTTTCCGTTTATTGCTGCAACTTCTCGAATTTTACCTGCTTCAAGACTTGCATCATCAACATATTCTACTTTATCCGTTGTGATGACACGACTCTCCTGACGAGTTTTAACTTGTCTAGCTAGCGCCCACTTAGCCCATAGGGTTTTATCACCAACTGAATTAAAGAGAGTACTATCAATCTTATTCCCAATAAAATCTGGATTATCATACCACCCTTCAAAAATATAGCCATTACGAGTTGGACTTTCCAAAGAAACTTCAACATCAGTTTGGTATGTAGAAGGCAAATCATGAGTAACACTACCACCCCCTAAGTTAAAAGTGAGGGCATAGGTCTTAGGTACTAGTTTAAAGTCAATACCAGTCTGAACAGGCGCTACAGGAAGCCAATCAGATTCAGATGAAATGTACCCCTCTTTAGAAACCTTGACTTTCCAAAGGCCTTCAGGAACATCCCAAGCAAATTCCCCATTTACACTTGTTAAAACTGGGTTAAGTTGAGAGTAGTCATCAGCATTCCAAACTTTCTCCTTGCCATTAGCGTCCTTAAAGTAGACTGTAACTTTGGCACCAGATAGAGCTTTACTTGTTACGCTATTAATAATTGTTCCAGATGGATCAATAACATAATTTGGCGATTCAGGAAGAGTTAAAAGATAGTTTTTAACCTCAACAAGATCAGTAATTAAAGGGTAATTACCACTATCTCTAAAACGTAATTTAGAAGAACGGTAACCTCGATCTAAAGTATAAAAGAACGATGTTAAATTATGAACTGAAACGTCTGGATTATTAATAGTCTTTTTGTATGGTACTTTAACATCATTTGGCATCTGCCCTATTGTTGCAAGACCATTCGGAGTGTCTATTTTATCAACCAAGTATCTCGTAAACATATTACCTTGTGCTATTGCTCTAGAAAGACCTGCTTCTTGATTATTAAAACCTGGACCGTTAAAATTAACAACTCTTCGTAATTTATTTTTGATATCAGCTAAGTTATCATCTTCTAAAATCCGGTCCCCTGCATTAATTGCTTGATAACCTCCTAAAGAGTGCCCTGTGATATAAATATTTTCAATATTTGGATAGTTTAACTTAACTTCTTCCATAATTTTATTAATCTGATACTTCGCTGCCCTTTCTTGAGGACTATTCCCGAGAGGAATTTTTATATTCCCAAAACCAGCTTCATTATCAATACCAAGAGGGTCAATTTTTATTAGTCTATTTGGCTTTTCCTCGCTTCCCCTAAAAGCAACAATGATATTTTCTTTATTTTTATCAATAAAATATGAAACTGTGGAATGATATTCACCAGGCGAAGGATTGTCTCCCGCTATTTCAGGTTCCTTAAAAGCAATTTCCAGCTGCTTAACAAATATCCAATTAGAAAATAGGCTCTTATCAGTAGATTCAATATCTAAATCAAAGAATTGATAGCTCGGTTTCTTGTCTGCGTTCAATGAATCAAAGTTAAAATATGAAACTCCCGTTTCTCCATTTTTAGGAAACAATCCTTCTAATCCTTTTGGAGAGAGATAAGCTAAACCTGAAAATATCAACAAATCCCTATCAGACACATCCCAACTATTGTTATGTTTATCAGCAATTATAGGATTATAGTTACTGATTACTACCTTATCCGTTTCCTTTAATTTATCCGAGTCAATTAGACCATCTCCATCACTATCTCGACTGTTAAGCGTTTCAACTTTGATGACGAAATCTTTTGGAATGAAATCATCTCTTATACCATTAACATCGAAAAAGCCTTCGTATTTGAATAAATGAGGATTAGACTGTCTACTTAAATGAATAACTCCATCTTTATTATTTCGAGATGTTTTTATAGAAACTCTAGAAACATTTTTATCATTCTCCAACTCCACTTCAAATTCAAACTTTTCGCCTGGTCGGAAAATTACATTATTATTTGGTTTACCATCAGTTAAATCAAACGATTGTCCATGATGTTTCATAATAAATGATTTTAGACGTGGGGCGGAAGACCTATAAAAAATTGTTTTTTCTTTAGAGAGATGGTTATCTGGTGAAATTTCCGAGATAACTTCTAAATAAATTGGATTTAAAGAATTGTAGTCACTTGACAATTGAGAAACATTTATTGGCAATACTATTCTATAACTACCATCCTCTTTAGAAGTTGTTTCTGGAATGTTTTCATACGCATGATTGACATAGAATTTCACTTTGGTATTTGGCTTGGTTCTTCCAAAAACTGTTAGCGAATTAGAAGAAATATAATCATTAACATTCACTGTCAAATAAGGTATTTCTTCATTAACGTGTCCTAGAAGCTCAGCTCTTTGAATACCATTTTCATTATAACGAATTTGTGCGACAATATCTAAATAGGCTAATTCTTCCGCTGTTGTTTTAACATTAAAGTCAAAAGTTCCTTTTAATGAATTTATGTCCTTCAATGTTAAAATATTTTTATTTTTTCCTGAAATCGTACCTTTTTTTACAATAGGGTTTGCTGAATTAAAACTTATCTTATCATCTGGCAGTGTGATAACAATCTCTGTATCAGAGATGTTACGTCCTGCTGTCTTTAATTCGTATTCTAAACGAAGTGAAAGATTTCCTGACAATTTTAAATTCTGAGATGTAGTTCGTAAAATAGCTTTTGTCACTATACTATCATTATAATGTTTATACTCATCTCCTGCTTCTACTGTCTTAAATCCATTGGCTTTTAAATAAGTTTCAGCATAAGAACCTGATACAACATGAAATGTTACTTTATCCTTGTTTGCAATCAGTTTCTCACCAATTTTTGTAACACTTGCAGGAATATAAACATTTTCCAACCCTTCCATATTAACAAAAGCGTTGGTATCAATACTTTCAACTTTATCTGGAATAACTAGTTGTTTCATGCCTTTGTTTCCTTCAAAAAGATAACCTTTTAAGGCTTTCAACTCAGATGGTAGCTTTATGCTCTTTAAATTAGGATTAAATCGGAATGCTCCATCTCCAATTTCACTGACAGTATCTGGAATATCATAATAACCTATCTCCGTTGATTCAAAGGCACGTGAATCAATTTTTGTTAAACCAACAGGTAGAATAACATCTTTAAAACCTTCTTGATGACCTTCAAAACTTATAGCAGTAGACTTATTATTTCGGAATGCATACTTACCTATTTCCTTAATCCCTGAAGGTACGATAAAGGTTGTCAAACCTGTGTTTTCAAACATACCATCAGGTATACGGATACCTTCAATTTTATTACGCAATTCATTCAATTTCTTACTGCCTGCAAAGGCTCTATCTGCTGTTGTTAATTTTTCAGGAATATTAACACTATTCAAAGTGTTAATATTTCCAAAAGCGAACTCCCCTAACGTTTCTACAGTATCAGGTAAAGTTAAGAACGTAAGACTAGTCCCTTCAAAAGCATGAGCCCCAATTTCGGTAAGATTAATATTGTCTTTAAATGTCACTGATTTTACAGGTGTTACACCGTTAAAAAGATAGTCTGATACCTTGCTAACGCCACCTTCAAAATTAACGAAGATACTCTCAGGTCTTTGTTTAGATATTTCATCACTATAATAATCTCGATAGCTAAACGGTGAGATTGTGTCATCATCATAGTATTTATCATGTCCTACATTTGACTTGATTTTTACGACTCTAAGCTTACTACTATTTCCAAAAGCTGAGCTTCCTAAATATTGTAAAGAGGCCGGTAACTCTATCACCTTCAACTGATTACCAACAAAAGCTGACGAAGCAATTCGTTGAATCCCTTCTGACAAAATTAAGTCAGATAGTTTTGTATTGTAAAAAGCACCCGAATAAATTTCCTCAATATTACTTGGGACTTCTAATTTAGTCAGTCCTGTATTAGCAAAAGCATTCTCAGAAATATTTCTCAACTTTTTGGAAAAGATTACTTCTGTGAGTGAATGGTTATTTTCAAAGGCTCCCCTACCCAAATAAGTCAAACTATCAGGCAATTTAACATGTTTTAAATTTGCATTAGCGAAAGCTCTGTCATCAATGGTTTCCAAAGCATTATTTAAAACAATTTCACTTAAATAATCGTTTTGAGCAAAGGCATTATTTTCTATTGTTTTAATTGTAGAAGGCAGGGTAAATGTTTTAATCCCAATATTACTTAAAAGACCTGCTGGAATTTTTTCACGACCATCTTCAATGATTACATTTTCAAGTTTCTTACTGTTTGAAAAAGCATTATAGCCACTTTCAAGACTCAAAGGGATATTTACTGAGACTAAGTTAGCAATTTCCCCAAAAGCTTCATTTTCCAGTGTCTTTATTTTAGATGGTAGAACAACAGTTGTTAATTGTGTACCTGAAAACGCATTTTGTCCTATTGATATTAAGTTATTTGGTAACGTAATACTTTTCAAAGGAGTATCAGCGAAAGCAATCCCTCCAATACTTGACACTGATTCAGGAATTGTGATCTTAGCTATATTTGTCTTATAGAAAGTCTTACTTGAGATTTCTTTTAAATTTGTAGGCAAAATAACCTTATCTAGAGTTTTAACAGAATCAAATGCTCCGTAACCAATCTTTTCAACACTATCTGGAATGGTAATTTCTTTGAGTTTTGTGTTTGCAAAAGCAAAATCCTGAATTTCAGATAATGATGACGGTAAGTTAATTGTAGTTAAATCAGAATTAGCAAATGCCGAAGAACCAATCTTTGTAACACTACTTGGTAAATCAATCTTATTGATACCTGTTTCTTTGAATAATCCACTAATAATTTCTGAAATTCCATCTTCAAAAGTAACCGTTTTTAGATTCTTATCTCCTGAAAAGATGGCATTATAATACTCTCCCCATTCTACGCTTTTCCATGATCCGTTATAAATATAACTAGTATTATAGGAACTAGTAACAGATTTAAGAGATTTTGGAATATGTACTGACTCTAGTGATTCAATACTAAACGCATGATTACCAATAGTCTCAACTTGACTCGGAAGCACAACTTTTTTTAGTTTAGTACCACTGAAAGCATACCGACCAATTATCTTCAGATTAGCTGGTAAATCAATAGAAGTCAGGCCAGTGTTGTAGAAGGCTTCATCTCCAATACTAGTCACATTTTCTGGTATAGAAATATCAGCTAATCCTTTCAAATTATAGAATGCACCATTTCCTATTTTTTCAAGACTTTTTGGTAATACTACCGATTTAATGGACGTTCCAGAAAATGCACTAGTTATCTCTTTTAAACCTTCTGAGAAAGTTATCTTACTTAATTCAGAATTATCAACAAATGCAGTTCCAAGAACTTCCAAACGACTCGGAAGGGTAACTTCTTTTAAATTATTATTTGAGAAAGCATAATCACCTAATGTTTTTAAATAAGTAGGTAAAGTAACTGCTGATAGTTTATTATTAAAAAATGCTTTTTCAGCTATTTCCTCTAAACCTGACGGAAGAGTTACTGACTCTAAGTTAGAATTCATAAAAGCTCCTCTTCCAATCTTCTTCAGGGTACTTGGAAATACAACTGATTTCAACAACTTGTTATTAGCAAAGGCATAATCACCTATTTCTTCCACACCCTCTGATAAAACAATTTTTTCAACTTGAGTATTCTCTAAAATACCTTCTGGAATTGTTTTCATCGAAGCAGGGAATACAATTTCTTTTAGACTAGTATTTGAAAACGCTCTTTCCCCAATAGTTTTAAGAGTTGATGGTAAAATAAGCTTTGTTAATTGTTCATTACTAGAAAAAGCATCTTCCCCAATTTCTTCTACTCCTTCTGGTACAACAAATTCTGTAATCCCAGTATTTGCTAGAAAACCATCAACAATCTTTCTTGCCCCTGATTTAAGGTTTATTGTAACTAAATTTTTACTACCATTAAAAGCATTCTTTCCTGTAACTAAATTACTTCCTACGTCAATTGAAGTTAATGTTTCAATATCTCCGAAAGCACGTTCTCCAATATTTTCTAAAGCCGATGGCAAAAGAACTTTCTTAAGACTTGTTTTTCCAAAAGCATAGCTAGCAATTTCTTTCATTGTTGAAGGAAAATTGATATTCATAATCCCTTGTCGATTATAAAACATCTTAGCTGGGATTTTTGTTACCCCCTCTTCAATCACAACCGTCGTTAACGGACTGGCATCAAAGAACCCCTCCCAGAACCAACCGTCCCAACTTTTATTGATATCAGAAGTCACTGTAACTTTCTTTAACGTATCAATATAAGAAAATGCATTAATCCCTAAATAATTTAATTGTTTTGGGAAATAGATTTCTGATAAATGCGTTCCACTAAAAGCAGATCTACCTATTCCAGTTAGCTCTTTAGGTAATGTAATAGATATCAAACCTGAATTCGTAAAAGCACCATCTCTTATATTTGTAATACCACTCGGTAAATTAATATGAGTAAGACTTGGAGTATCAGAAAAGACATAACTAGAAATCTCAGTTAAAGTTTCAGGAAGTTCAACAACCGATAATTTGCTATCACCTGAAAAAGCACCTTCTTCAATCTGTCTAACTCCATCTAACAAATTAATTTTTTCTAAAGATTTACTATTAGAAAAAGCATAGCTTCCAATAGTCTTAACACTGGAGGGTAAGACTATCTCTTCTATACCAGTGTTATGAAGAACACGGGGCGGGATTGTGACAATACCGTCTTCAAAAATTACTTTTTTAAGATTAACATCTCCATAAAAGGCATAACTAGCAGATTCAACAGATTTTGGTATAATTACTTCTGTCAACGTTTTTATATTAGCAAAAGCATTCTTACCAATATACGTTAAACTTGATGGCAATTCTATTTTGGATAGCGATGTCCCCTCAAAAGCTGATGTTCCTATACTTTTTAGGGTACTTGGTAAAATTACTTCCTTTAATTTCGTATTATTTTTAAAAGCATTACTATCTATAACAGTCATACCTTCTGGAATTTCAATACGTGAAGCACCACTGGCATTTAACTCTTCAAAATAATCTAATCGCTTTCTATTTTCTTCCTCAACTGTTTTTTCTACTCTACTATCCGAAGAATTAGTTAGAACTGATGCTCTGTCTTCACCTATTGAATTGCCTAAGGTTATATTCGCATCTTCTTTGGAAGTAATCTTATCTACAGAACTATTATTATTTGCTACTAGAGCAGTAACTTCTGCTGAGGGTGATGATGTACCAGTCTCCGGATTTACCTGTTCGGACACAGAAAAATTTGTTTTATGTTCTTCAGTGACTATCCCCTTCTCTGAAGAAGTTACTTCACCATTCGTATTAGAAGAGCTTTCAATAGAATGCGGTAACACGACATCACTATACCCGGATGTTACTGTTTTAGTTACCGTACTGTTTTCAGTAATTGTAGGCACGTTATTTGAAGTCTCATCTGCAAACACAACTGAATTCCCAAATACCATGTAAGCACCAACTAAAACTGTCCCAGCAACGGTTACCCATTGACCTGTTCGGCGTTTTCTTAATTTTAAAACTTCCTTCATTTAAATATCTCCTATTGTAATAATATCTTTCAAGTTACTCTTTGACTGTCTTTTTGATTATCAAATTATTTATTCTTCGTAAAATCTGTCTTAATACTCCTTTCCAGAAAAGTCTGT
>QWCO01001159.1_pt1 | contig 10219 bp, 9 predicted proteins | sample 1972611 | NCBI WGS metagenome assembly QWCO01 (sample SAMN09866706, study PRJNA288562) | Human oral metagenome isolate term1_saliva, whole genome shotgun sequencing... | reverse complement strand
TTGGCGCTGGAAGCGGTGTTTTTACTTTTGCTCTTAGTAAGAAATCTGCGCAAGTTTTAGCGATTGAGTTTGATGGCGAAACTTTCAAAAAATTAAAAAATAACACCAAAAACCTTGAAAATGTCGAGGTTTTGTGTGCAGATTTCTTACACTTCAACCTCTCAAAGTTGCCTCAAAACTATAAAGTTTGTGCGAATATTCCGTTTCATTTGAGCTCGTCTATCATTCAAAAACTCATAAACGCTCAAAATTCACCAAAAAGCATTTATTTAATTTTACAAAAACAATTCGCGCGCAAGTTAATTGCTAGTGAACAAAATTTTACTTCGGCTTTGGGCGCAAAAACTTTTCCTTTTTTCGAAAATAAAATAAAGAAACCACTCCGTAAGAATGACTTCACGCCACCACCAGCCGTTGAAACTGTATTTTTCGAGATGAAACGGCGAGAAACTCCGCTAATTTCGAAAGAAGAACAGCCGATTTTTAACGATTTTATCGATAAAATGTTCGCCACTCCAGAATTTTACAAAAAACATTGTGGCTTGAAATTTAAAACCAAAAAACCAAGCGAATTAAAGGGTGAAGATTGGATTGAAATCTGGCAATTTAATAAAAATTTTGATAGAATGGAGTAATTATGGCACGAAAAATTAAGTTTGAGACAGCTAAGTTTGATAAAATCACCCCTGGCGGACAAGCCTTGGGAACGCTCGAATCGGGCAAAAAAATCTTTGCGTGGGGCGTTTTGCCGGGCGAAACCGCCAAAATTCAAATTACCAAAAATAAATCGAGTTTTGCTGAAGGTTTTGCGGTTGAAATTTTCGAAAAATCAACCGAAAGAATTGAACCAAAAGATAGCGAAAGTTTTCTTTCAACCAGTCCGTGGCAGATTTTTAATTTTGATTTCGAACAAAAAACCAAGCAAGAGTTAATCCTTGAAAGTTTCCGCCAAGAAAAAATTGAGCTAAAAAATCAAGAAGAACTTTATTCTGACGGAAAAATTTTTAAATACCGCAACAAAGTGGAATTTTCATTTTGGTGGGAAAAATCCGAACAAGATGAAAACGACGGTGAACTAAATTTGGCATTCTTTAGACGCGGCGGAAAGGGAAAAATCCCAGTAGAAGGCACAAGTTTGGCGATGCCAGAAATTAATCAAGCTGGCCAAAAAGTGCTTGAAATTCTGCGCGCAAGAAAAACACCAAGCCGAGATTTAAAAACTCTACTAATTCGCGCTAGTCAAAGGGGTGAAATTTCAGCCCAGCTTTATGTAAAAGATGAAAACTTTACAATTTTCAGCGAGCAAGAGCTTTCGAAACTCAACTTTAAAAACTTCGAGATTATCTTTTCGAATCCAAAGTCGCCAGCTAGCGTGATTACCAAAAGACTTCAAAACTCAACAGATCAAAAACTACAAGATTCTGTGCTAGGGATCGACTTTAATTATGCAACGGAAAGCTTTTTTCAGATCAATTTGCCGGTTTATGAGCAAGCTTTGCGTGATATGCAAAAGTTCATCGACACGTCAAAACCAACGGTTGATTTATATTCTGGCGTAGGTTCAATTGGGCTTACGATTGGCGCGGGCGATTTAACCTTGGTGGAAATTAACAAATTTGCAGTAGATGAAATGCAAAAAAATATCAAAAAACTAGATAGAGAAGAAACCGCAAAAGCTATCTTAGCGCCAAGTGAAAAAGCACTGGAATTTGTTAAAAAAGGTTCAAACCTAATTGTTGACCCACCAAGAGCCGGAATGAATCGCGAAGTTTGTGAGAAAATTCTCGAAATTGAGCCAGAAAAAGTAATTTATCTAAGTTGCAACCCAGCAACTCAAGCGCGCGACGCGGCAATTTTGAGTAAAAAATACGAGATAACTTATGCGCGTGGCTATAACTTTTTCCCACGAACACCACATGTGGAGAGTGTTGTTTTGATGTCAAAAGTTACACCCAGTGAATAAATAAAGTACAGAATATAAAGGCTTATCCTACAGCTATCGTTAAAAGGTATCGGCAGCTTGGAGTGAGCTCTGTTTTTTGTGATAAAAATCAACTAAGTGGTAACATATCCATAGTTAAGAGTTGACAATAGGGAATAGATAACAAGAAAAAATACACCCACTTGCACCCACCTTGAAATTTGCGTGTTCTATAGGGGAGTGAAAATGCTGTATCATATGGAGAATAAATACGGAAAAAGATATTTCACTAAAAAAAGAACTAAAGAAGCTTTAATCTTGTATATTAGCGAAAAAATATTTGAAGAGAAATTTTTAAAAGAAGCAAAAACACTGTATAGCCAAAATTAGTGGTACGCTGATAGTGGTTAAGAAAAATATTTTCTATAACAAAGAATGTACTAAGTAATTTAGACAAAGAAATATCAAATACAATAAAACAAATGAAAAAATTTCAAACTCTATTAAATGGAGATGAAATTAGTATTAGAGATTTAAATATACGACATGAATTTACAGTTAAGTCCTTTTTAGAATTACACTCTCATATATCTAGAAAAAACTACAAGAATGAAATAAAAAATAAAAAATTAAAAGAGAAATATTATACTTACTTTTTAGAGAATAACGTACTAAACGATGTTGAAAAAAATATACTTTTAGAAGATAAATTTTTAAATAGATATTTTTACACATCCAACATTGATTTTATATGTAAAAATGAATTAGATTTATTTGTTTTGGAGATTAAATATAAATACAAAATGAAGGATAGAAATTTTGGAATAAATGTAATGCAATATGAAAAATAAAAGGCTTAAATTTAGAAGGATTGATCGTGTTTAATATTATTCTCGAAAATAAAAATAGACTTTATATATTAGAGAGAACTTAAAATATTAGTGATTGGCTGGATTCAAAAATGGATTTTAATAGTAAAAAAGTTAAGGAAGCTCCAGGTAAAACTAGTTATTTCGAAAACAGGATACAGAGATACCATGTAATACTGGAGAACAATTATATAAAATTAAATACTCATTGTAATTTTCTTAATTTAAAATATCCTTTCTGCGGTGGTAAATTAATCCCTAGGAAGGGGAAATATGGCGAATTTCTTGGTTGTAAAAAATTTTTCTTCAAAAAAATGCAAGGGTACTCTCAAGTTTTAAAGTTAGAACAAAATATTAATTCTTTTCATACAACTGAAGTTAAATAAAGTACTAATAATTACCCTTTTTATAAAATGGTTTTAACGAATGTAAAATATTGAAATAATACGCAAACGGATACATAATAATTAAATATAATATAAACTTATTTAAAAAATTGATAAATGATATAAATAGTGGTATAATTGTTAAGGTAACTTTTGAGGCAGAAAGTGAAAATAATGATGGATAAGTGGATTAATACAGATGAAGCCGCCGAATACCTTGGAGTAAAAGCTACGACAGTTCATGAATAGATAAAGAAAAATAATGGAATACCTGCACATAAAATTGAACGCCAATGGAAATTTAAAAAAGAAGAATTAGATGAATGGGTTAATAGTGAGAAAAGTGCAGAATAAGTATAAGGAGAAAACTTTATGTTAAGATTAGCTACGGTGTTCAGTGGAATTGGTGCTATTGAACATGCTTTAGATAGAATGAACATTGATCACGAAATTGTGTTTGCTTGTGACAATGGTGATGTTGAATTGGAAACACCGAAGATAAAGATAGATATTAACGCTATTGAAATTGAGCTAAAGTCTCTAAAAAAGAAAGTGCAAACTTTTAATTCAGATTTTGTTGATGAGGAATCTGTCAATTATGTTGCACAACTTGATGTTATGCTCGTAGGGGTTGATTATGAATTGAAAAAATTGCTAGAAGCATTACGAGTATCAAATGAAGAATTAAAGATGATTTATGAAGCTGTAAATGATACAACCAGTATATTAAAAAGTTCAATGGATATATCAAAAGCATCTAAGAAGAAAAAATATAAAGAACTCTTAGAGATTCGAAAACATAATGCTAGTGATGAGGCAAATTTATTTTTTATACTTAGAGTGCTACTAACATTAATAAACGATGAGATTGAATTTGATTCAGAGCCGCTAAAGACTATTGCTAAGAAATATGAACATAATATTAAAAAAATTGTTAAGTCAGGAAAGGATATTTCAGAACGATTAGAGATGATTCATGACAAGCTGCTATACTTGGATACAAGTATAAAATTAAAACAGATTGATGGTTATGAAAATCGTAAGAAATATGTTGATAATCTTTATGCTGGAAAAGAATCACAGAATAAAGTTAGACAAAGCTATATGGCCAACTATAAGATTTCTGAAAACAACTTCCATTGGAATGTTGCTTTTTTGGATGGGAAACAGTATGAGGGTCAGGTTGACTTATTTGTTGGTGGAAGCCCTTGTCAGTCTTTCAGCTTAGTTGGAAAGCAAAGAGGACTAGAAGACACAAGAGGAACGTTGTTTTACGAATATGCTCGTTTAATAAAGGAAATAAAACCTAAGGTTTTTATATACGAAAATGTAAAAGCTATTCTTAGCAATGACGGTGGTCGTACTTGGGAAAAGATGAAAGAGGTTTTTGCGGATCTTGGGTATAGGGTCTATTACACATATAATAATAAGCCATCTGTATTAAACGCAAGAGATTATGGCATACCTCAAAATAGAGAGAGAATGTTTGTGGTTGGATTTAGAGCGGATATTAATATGTTGAAAGAATTTGAATTCCCAGCGCCAATTCCTCTTAAAAAAAAGATGCAAGATATACTGTTGGACAATGTCTCAGGAGCATATTATCTTCCTAAGAAAGGCGTTGATTTTGTAACTAGTGAGAAAAACCTCACTAAGCGTTATACACAAATAGATGGCGAAATAGCATTATGTCAAAAGAAGAATCAACAATTTAATTGGCATGGTGATTTTATTTTTGTTGAGGAAAACAAAAATATGGAAAAAACCATGGAAGATTTAGAAAAGTACTTTTTGTCAGAAAAGGTTGAAAAATATGTAATGGCTACTGGAACCAAAAAATTTTATTCTCGCCCAGAAACTGATTTAGAGGTGGCTAGACCGTTGTTGACGACTATGCATAAAATGCATAGAGCAGGAGTCGATAATTATGTTCATACAAATGGAAGATTAAGAAAGTTAACTCCAAGAGAATGTTTAAGGTTAATGGGATTTTGCGATAGCTTTAAAATTGTAGTTTCAGACACATCAATGTATCAGCAAGCTGGGAATTCAATTGTCGTAGATGTGCTAATTGCAATTATGCGGGAAATTTTGAGCTCTGTTGCTAAAAATGAGATAATGTAAGGAGTGTAATATCATGGCAAAGATAAACAAAATTATTAGAGGAGTGCCATCTAGTTTTGTATTTAGTAATATGAAGCTTGATGCGGATAAAGGTGCTGGAGAAGCTAAATTATTTATTGGGCCGAAAAGTCAAATAACAGAGATTAATGATTTTTTTAAATTTAATCAAGGGTATAGCTATAGATTTAATAAAATCAATTTATTAAATTATTTGCATGAAGTAAAAATGGAGTATGTTTTTCAATATGTCAACAGATATAAGAACGCAAGCATTGAGACATGGCAAGATTTATATAACTCTATTGAAAATATGCAGGATTCAGAAATGAAAATCCATTTAACTGAATATGATGATGCAAACAGAGTTTATGTTAGAGCGGAAGAAGATATCTTTAGTAAAATAGTTAGAAAAATTATTGTTCCTAAACTTACGAATATTGAATTTGTAAGAGATGATGATACACGTGAGATTTTGGTGCTCCTCAAAGTGAATTATGACTATGACATAGACAAAAATGATATAAGTGCAGAAACGGATATTACTAAAGAGATTAATTTTACTACGGGTTTCGAATCGGCATTTTCACGTAACAGAATACTTTTTGGAGCGCCAGGAACAGGTAAGAGTTTTAGTATCAACCAAGATGCCAAGAGTCTTATTGGAAATGAAAATAACGATGATTATGAACGTGTAACTTTTCACCCTGATTATTCTTACGCAAATTTTGTAGGAACATATAAGCCAGTACCTACGGTTGATAGTAGTGGAAAAGATGCAATTACATATGAGTATATTCCTGGACCTTTCATGCGTATTTATGTTAAAGCATTGAAGAATAGCAGAACTGACACTATTAAGCCATTCTTATTGATCGTTGAAGAGATTAACCGCGCTAATGTTGCGGCTGTATTTGGAGATATATTCCAGTTGCTTGATAGAGGTGATGACTTTGTTAGTGAATACCACATTCAGGCGTCAGAAGACATTAAAAAGTATCTCGCAAATGAATTTGGTGGAAATCCGAATGATTATAACAGGATAAAAATTCCAGATAATATGTTTATTTGGGCAACTATGAATAGTGCAGACCAAGGAGTATTTCCCATGGACACTGCATTTAAGAGAAGATGGGATTTTACATATCTTGGAATTGATGATAGTGATGTGAATATAAAGGGAAAGTATGTTGAACTTGGAAAGGAAAAAAATAAAAAAATAATCGAGTGGAATTCTCTTCGTAAGTCGATAAATGATTTCTTAGCAGAGCAAAATATTAACGAGGATAAGCAACTAGGCCCTTACTTTTTAAATAAAGACATTGTTATCCCAAAAAGTGGAGATGTGATTGACAAGGATAAATTCATAAATGCGTTCAAGAGTAAAGTAATCATGTATCTGTTTGATGATGCGGCGAAGCAGAAACGTAAGACATTATTTGAAGGTTGCGATATAGGAAATAGGACAAGATATTCTTCAATTTGCAAAGAATTTGATGATAAGGGTATTTATATTTTCAATTCATCGATAACAAATAAAGTGGAGTTTAAGCCAACTTTATCCCAATTTACACAGCAAAATAATAGTAGTCCTGATAATGGTGATACATTAAACACAAATAACAATGATTTAGGTTTGCATGGAAATAAAGCTGATCAGCAATCTAATGACTAAGAGGACTTGATGTATGATTTCAAAGTTTTTGCAAGAACAAAAGCGATACACTCTGAAAGATCTCAGAAATAGACTGGAATGCTTTGATGAACATAAGTTGATAAAAATAATCAAGAAGCTCAAAGAATATGGTGTCTTGAAAGCTGTCAAAGCTTCAGATGAACAGAAAGATATGTCTGAACTTATGGATGAAGACATAGAAGTTGCCAATATTGATGTAGATGATAAAGGTTATTATTATATCTTCACATATGTTGGTATCATTGTTGTGAATGGTATTGTTCTGAAGTGTTATCCAAAATACTTATTATCCAATGATAAACCAAAGGAAGAACTATGCCAAATTCTTAAAGTATTAAAGAAGTACAAATCAAAAGAGCAGATAATTCATATGTTCACTGAAAGTAGTGATCATAGTAGTTTCAACCAGCTCGCAGTAATGCTTTTTCTGTTACAAGACTATTATGAGAATGGCATATATAGCAATACACAGGATATTATCGAAAACAATGGATTAGGAGAAATTCTTTGGGATAAGACAATAAACGATACATTTGCCCTTATTTATAATAATAGACCATATTATACTGATTTACAAACTAAGAAGAGAGTTATAGATGATCATAATTACTTTAAGCGACTTCATGAGTGTATTCTTACAATAGTATCGAAAGAACTTAAAGATGCAGACTTACTTGAATTGTTTGAGATAACTGAGATGGACCTATCTGATAAACAACTTGACGATTTTGGTGATGACGATTATATATTAGAAAGGCTAGAAAAAGAGTTAAGCACACAATTCAATACAAGAAAGCAATTAATTTTAAAGACAATATATACATACGTTTATGAAAATGGAACTTTGTATGATGAAGATTGCTTTTCATCATTTGGAACAAACAAGTTCAATTTGGTGTGGGAAAAAATATGTGCAGAAACCATGGATAACCAGCTTGATGTGGAATTGAAAAATCTTAAGTTACCTCGTAGTCTCAACGCTAAATATGATGAAAATCAAAAACTCATCGATTTAATAGAAAAGCCATATTGGTCGTTCACAAGAAATACAGCCACAAAAACATTGATTCCAGATTTTATTTCGATTCAGGGAAATCAGTTCATCATATTTGATGCTAAGTACTATAATGCCCTGATCGAGAAAAATAATGTTCCAAAAGGACAACCAGGAATCGAATCAGTAACGAAGCAGTATTTATATCAACTAGCATATAAAGAGTTTATTGAGTATCACGGATTTACTAAAGTGGAGAACTGTTTCTTAATGCCAACAGAAAAAAAAGAGATTATAGATAAAGGAGAGGTTTCAATGCTGATGTTATCATCTCTTGGGTTAAAGGATATAAAGGTTCGCTTTATTCCTGCCAATATAGTTTACAACAACTATCTATCTGCCATGAAAATGGATATTTCTTCACTGAAATTATAGATGAAATATTTATTTTATATCGTATAAGGAGAAGAGAGCATAACACAAAACCGCTCATTTAAAGATTATGTAAAAACAAAAATTTGATAATGAAATTTGAGCGATTGCTGAAACTTTTTTCAATAGTAATATGTCCTATATTAAATCTTTAGCAATAAAATTACATAGACCAGGTGAAGTTGAGATTGGTGATATTAATTTAGAACATGTCTAGAATGAAGATAAAGAAGATATGAGAATCAATTTTGATATTGCTGTATCTGTTAATTTTGATATACAAGAGGAAGATTATCACTATAATGATTATGAAGAAAAAACAGTATGGTTATTGATTGAATATACAGGTGATTTAGATAAACAATTGGATGACTTTAGAATTTTAAGCTGCTAAATTTATATTGGTAAAAATAAAGTTAAAACATCTTTAGATGATTCCTTGGTGGCAGTAATTTCAACTAAGGATTCGGAAAGAGTATCGAAGGTTTTTTAAAATAAATATTATCTTGAAGCTTTAAAAGAACCTACATATTTAGATCCTTTAAAACTGGTCGAAACTGATGGGTGCAAAGCTAGAATTTATACAAATAACTGCCGATAAAACAGTTTTTGGGAGGTGTTTTTTGAGACCTCTGAAACAGAAGTTTATGATAAGTCAAAAGGCGAGTATATCAAACAGCTAATAGACGGCAAAGCCTTAACTATCATTAATGAGGGCAAAATAAACATCGAAAATTGCAAAAAAGCAAGTTTATCTGCTCACGATGTGGCTTTTAAATTACGAACCAACGGCATTTTTTCATCAGACGGAATAAAAAGAGCTATCGTTGAACAAAATGGACAATTAATTATAATTCACTCTGGCGAAGAAAATCCAAAATTTCCTATCATTACAGATGGTCAACTACAAAATGATATTCTTAAAGTGATCGGTAAAGATGAAAAATGGCTTCTTGCTGAACTTAAAAAACAAGGCGTAGATAAGTATAGCGATGTATTCCTAGGTGAATATGTAGATAAAAAACTAAAGCTAACCGCTTATAAATAAAACGGAACTAAAAAAATAACTCTCATCACGAGAGTTATTTTTATTGATTGGTTTAAAAAGATTTGATTATCCTTCTACGCAGTTAGCAACACCGTTTTCAGTTTTAACTGATACAACGATTGAACTTCCCTCAACAACTTCGCCATTATTACCACATTTAGAAGCTGAAGCGACACGCATAGTTCCAAGCTGTGCACCACTCATTCCACCGCGGCCAGTAATAACATCATACTGTGTATTAGTTGAAGGATCGTTAAATGTTGAAGATCCTGTTCCAGTTTGTCCGTTTCGTTCAGCTAAGATGTAGTTAGAGATAAAGTTTGATTCTAACTGACCCGCACCGCCGTTTTGAACGTTAAATGGTAGTCGACCTTTATTATTTGAACTAAAGTCAGTAATTGCAGCGCGCAATCGTGAAGCATCGTTCTTTCGTTGCGTGTCACGTTGTGATCGTTGCAATGCTGGCAATGCCAAGAACACCATCAAGAAGATAAGACCTGCGATAGCAAGCACAAGCACAACTTCGATGATTGTGAAACCTTTTTTATTATTTTTGTTGATTGAGTTCATATTGAAAATCCACCTTTCTATGAACATTATTATTTATATTTTTATTTACGGTCTGTCCGTATGGAACTATTTAAACACAAGCACAATCGTTTTTCAAGACCTTTTTAAGAATTTTTTAAGTTTTCCACAGGTTTTTAGTGTTATTTCATTAAAATTTTCTTGTAAGAATAGCGTTGAGCGGT
>QWCO01002981.1_pt1 | contig 10223 bp, 10 predicted proteins | sample 1972611 | NCBI WGS metagenome assembly QWCO01 (sample SAMN09866706, study PRJNA288562) | Human oral metagenome isolate term1_saliva, whole genome shotgun sequencing... | reverse complement strand
ATTCATGGATTCACTTCCAAAAACTTCAGGAGTTGAAATCTATGCACCTAAGGGTTCAGAAGCTGAAAAAGCAGCACTTAATGCTAATCTTAAGGTTGTAAACTAGCGGAGGAAGAAAATGTTATTTGTATATTATCCAAGATGCTCAACATGCCAGAAGGCGAAGAAATGGCTGGATGAAAATAATTTGAAGTACACTGAGCGTCACATAGTGGAGGACAACCCAACTTATGAAGATCTAAAGGATTGGTATTCTAGAAGTGGATTGCCACTTAAGAAGTTCTTCAATACTAGCGGACTTCTATATAAGGACATGAAGCTCAAGGATAAGCTTCCGGGAATGTCTGAAGATGAACAGCTAAAGCTACTTGCGACAAATGGAATGTTAGTAAAGCGTCCAGTTGTAGTAGATGGTGATACTGTGCTACTAGGCTTTAAGGAAGCAGAGTGGGCTGAGAAGCTGAAGTAAAATATAATTTAACATTAAAAGCAAAAATATCCCTTAAAATATGATATATTTTAAGGGATATAACTTTTTGAAAAAGGCTGGTAGTAAGCAAAATGAAAAAACAAGTATCAGAATCTATACCTTGTGGCATTCTCCTTGCTCTTTCTGGTGGATGTATGGATGCATACTCATATCTTTTCAGGGGGCAGGTTTTTTCGAATGCGCAGACTGGCAATATGCTTTTGCTAGGTGTGAATATAGCGGGGGGGAATTTTGTGGTAGCATTGAAGTATTTTTGGCCAGTTTTATTCTTTGCAATCGGAATAATTGTATCTGACGTAATCAATACGAGGAAGAAATATAAGATGGTTCACTGGCGCCAAATCTCAGTTTTGTTAGAAGCGATTATTCTTACTGCAGTTGTATTTTTGCCAGAGTCAGCTAATGACCTTGCAAACGCTCTGCTATCCTTTGCCTGCGGCATTCAGGTGCAAAGCTTTAGGACAATACATGGCAATAACATTACTACAACAATGTGCATAGGAAACTTCAGAAGTGGAACATCAAATTTAGACCGCTTTTTAGTGACGAAGGAGAAGTCCTATCTAAAGAAATCCATGCTTTACTACGGAATAATTGTCTCCTTCATAGTTGGTGCGATAATTGAAAGCTTTTTGATTCCTATACTCGGCACATATTCAATACTCTTTTCGACAGTACTTTTAATCATTACGCTAGTAATAATGTTCTACGAGGTAACGGAAGAGCATTGATAATTTAGGGTCATAATGAGATATAGAAACTCTTTTTTAAGATGGTGCTAGCATAAACACCATCTTTTTTTATTGGATTTCCTATAATTATTCGCTTCAATGAATAACTAAAAAGAGAGACTATTTTACATGTATTTATTCATTGTAAAAATAGTAAAAAATATTGATAAATTGTGTGCGAACATATATAATTAGCGTGAATAACAAAAGTGACAATTTTTGTTTTAGAATGAGTAAACTTTGTTTACAATACGGTTATTATGAAAGGAATACGAGGAGAGGAGTTATGATTAACATTTTCAAAGGCCTTAGAAAGCCAGTAGGAGCAGTTATACTTATGCTATCAATTGTTCTGATTCCTGTTTTCTCAGGTTTATCAATTCAGGCGGATGCTGCAGAAATATATCAGGCTTATACAAAGTCAGGTGAGTACCCAGCAAGTGATCATCTAAAGAACCCAATCTATGTTAGACCGCAGGGCTCAAACGATAAAGGTGATGTAGCGTACTGCTTCAATGACCACAGAGCATTTCCAGAGAGTTCAAGCTCCCCAAGAAAAACTCTTTACACTAAGGAGTTAGGAACAGCAGCTAACTTTACAGAGCTTGCCGATACTGAGAGACTTACAGGTGAGGCGCTCTACAATGCTTTGATAAGAGTCATCTACGATGGTTATCCAAGCAATAACTCAGGCATCAAAGAGAGATACGGCTTAACTGATGGACAGTTCAGACAGATAACACAGTATGCTGTTTGGTACTATACTGACTCATTCAATATGCCTAACAGAGATACAAGTGGAAATAACTTCACACAGAACGAAAAGGACGCATTTAATGATCTAGTAAATAGCACAACAGCTATTCCGGCAGGAACACAGCTAGATATCTATAGATCTCAAGATAATGCATACCAGAATTTACTGAGTGGACATTTTCAGGCTGCGCCAACTCCACAGCCAACAACTAAGGAAGTTGAATTTAGCAAGGTTAAGGCAGGTGGAACTGAGCTAGCAGGTGCACAGATTCAGATTTTCAAGGGTACTCAGAAGGTGGATGAGTGGACAAGCACTACGACAAGCAAAAAAATCATGCTTGAGCCAGGTCAGTACAGATTCCATGAGGAAGCAGCACCAGCTGGATTCCTTGCAGTAACAGACTTTACATTCACAGTTAATGCTGATGGAACAGTAACACTAGGAACAATTGCTCAGGGCGAAACTGTAGTTGCAACAAATGGAAAAATCACAGTAACTGATAATGCTAGACCAGCACCTACACCAACATCAAAGCAGATAGAGTTCAGCAAGGTTAAGCTTGGTGGAACTGAGCTTGCAGGTGCACAGATTCAGATCTTCAATGGAACACAGAAGATTGAGGAGTGGGTAAGCGGAACAACAAGCCATATGGTTATGCTTGAGCCAGGTCAGTACAGATTCCACGAGGAAGCAGCACCAGAAGGATATCTTGTTGTAACAGACTTTACATTCACAGTTAATGCTGATGGAACAGTAACACTAGGAACAATCGCTCAGGGCGAAACCGTAGTTGCAGCAAATGGCAAGATCACAGTAACTGATAATGCAAAGCCAGCGCCACAGACAGAACCAAAGAAACCAACACCAAAGAAGCCAAAGACTCCAAATACGGGAGACCAGAGCAATGCGTCACAGTATGCAAGCCTAATTCTAACATCAGGAATGCTAATGATGCTTATGGCGTATAGACGTAAGCAGTCAAAATAGGTATACGGTAATCAAATATTGATAAAAAGCTGGGCATTATTGCCCAGTTTTTTGATATAATAAATCAAGTATATTTATAATATAGGTAGCAAGAAAATGTTAAAAGAAATAAAAGCCCATTGGTATGAACTGAAAACCGAATATGAGGACAGATATGGTGAAGAAATTCTAAGAGATTATGATAAATCAAAGGAATATCTAGAGAAAATGCGAAGCTATCTACTAGCAAAGAAGGAAGCGTTCCCATCAAATGTTGACATCATATGCACTCTTGCATCTGTTAATCTTGAGCTGAGACACGGTGACGAAGCATATGTTGAGCTGTTAGAGAATTTCTTGCGTGATTTTGACAATACTTTAGATTCTAAAGATAAAGCGAGAATCTATACTAATATCGCTTTTGTTGAAGGCTATTCTAGGAAGGCTCTTGAGTATTTGGGTAAAGCTAAGGAGCTGAACTCGCCATTTGTCGAGACATATAAGGCGCTTGGACTTTACAATTTCTCAGAGTATGAATATTCTAGGAACCTTGAAAGCCTTGAGCTTAGTCGTGAGTTCTTTGAGATGGCTAAGGCGCTAGATGAGAGCTATGAGAGCATACTAGACTACGCAGTTGCTCTTTATGAGCTTAAGCAGTATGAGAAAGCCAAAGAGACATTCTTGGAGCTATATAAAATTTATCCAGATAGGATGTGGCTAAAGCTATGCTTGGCCTACTGCGAGATAAATCTTGGAAACAAGGATGAGGCAATGCATTACCTAGAACAGGTAAAGCTAGATAGCGAGGATGAATACAATTTGAACACCGATGAACTATCGGATTTTCAAGTATTTGATGCATATTATGTACTCGAAGAGTACGATAAGTTTCTAGAGTACTGTGATGAAGATGTAGACGAAAATTACTATGTAATAGACTGCGATTACTTGTTCTATACCTTGTGGATAAAGGGTAAGCTTGAGCGCTTCAAAAAGCTTGAAGAAAATAATCGCACTTATTTAGAGCAGGCACTCAAGGAAGCCTTTGAAGACGAATACGATAGCGAGGAAGAAAAGAAGGAGACAATCGAAAGCTGGGAAGAGGACCTGAAAAAGTTCAATGAAATGATAAGGCTCATCAAGGCAGGCGCACCAAGACCAGAGGTTAGGCTAAAGCTATACCCTGAGTATTCCTGCTTTATGGTTGACTGTGTTAGGCATAAATTTTGATGTATAGGAGATTGAATTATGATATTAGAAACAGAAAGGTTAATCCTTCGCCCTTTAGTTGAGTCTGATGCGGAGAGTATATTTGAATACGCAAAGGATCCTGCTGTTGGTCCTGTGGCGTTATATGCCTGAGGCAGCAAAGCGGCTTATTCAGTATGGATTTGAGGAGCTTGGCATGAAAAAGATTTGGTGCTCTTATTTTGATGGCAACGAAAAATCAAAGCGAGTTCAAGAGAAATGTGGATTTGTATATAGCAAGACAAGAGAGAATCTCGAGGTACCATTGCTTAATGAGGTTAGAACAAGCCACACAAACCTACTTACGAAGGAAGACTGGCAGGAACAACATATGTAGATTAGAGCTATAGTGCACAAAATATAAAGAAACAAAAAGGCACAGCCACAGGATAAGTTAATATCTAAGGCTGTGCTTTTTCTATATGATTTTGTAAGTGTTTGGTATTAGGCTAGTATATTATTTCACTGCTGCAAAGCCGTTTTCTAGGTCTGCTAGGATGTCGTCGATGTGCTCTGTTCCTATTGAAAGTCTAACAGTTCCATCATTAATTCCCTGAGCCTCAAGGGTTTCCTTTGAAAGCTGAGAATGTGTTGTTGTAGCAGGATGAATAACCAGAGATTTTAGGTCAGCTACATTTGCAAGTAGTGAGAAAATCTTTAGATTATCGATGAACTTAAATGCCGCGTCCTTGCCGCCTTTGATGTCAAATGTGAATATCGAACCACCACCATTTGGGAAATATTTTTTGTATAGGGCATTTTGCGGATGGTTATCTAGCGATGGGTGGTTTACCTTTTCGACGAGAGGATGCTTTGATAGATACTCCACAACCTTCTTTGCGTTATCCTTGTGTCTGTCTAGTCTTAGGGATAGAGTTTCAACTCCTTGAAGAAGCAAGAATGCGTTTATAGGTGAGATTGTAGCACCTGTATCTCTCAAAAGAACCGCGCGTATATATGTGATGAAGGCAGCAGGGCCAGCAGCATCTGTAAATGAAATTCCGTGATAGCTTGGGTTAGGTTCAGAAACGGAAGCGAATTTACCGCTCTTCTTCCAGTCGAATTTTCCGCTATCAACGATTACTCCGCCAAGAGTTGTTCCGTGTCCACCGAGGAACTTTGTTGCAGAATGTACAACGATATCTGCACCGTGCTCTATTGGACGGATAACATAAGGAGTTCCAAAAGTATTATCGATTACAAGAGGAACGTCGTGCTTATGTGCAAGCTTTGCGATTTCCTCGATATCAGGAATGTCACTGTTTGGGTTTCCAAAAGTTTCTATGAAAACTCCTCTTGTGTTTTCATGGAATGCTTTTTCGACTTCTTCTAAATTATGTATGTCAACAAAAGTTGTCTCGATACCCTGTAATGGAAGGGTGTTAGCAAGCAGGTTATATGTTCCGCCGTAGATGCTGCTCTGCGCTACGATATGTCCCTTAGGTGCTGCAAGCGCCTGTAGTACATATGTGATTGCAGCTGCACCAGATGAGAGTGCTAGTGCTGCAATACCGCCTTCTAGAGCTGCAATACGCTGCTCAAAAACATCCTGTGTTGGATTTGTAAGCCTGCTATAAATGTTACCTGGATCGGAAAGTCCAAAGCGAGCTGCAGCGTGTTCTGCATTATTAAATACGTAAGCAGCTGTCTGATAAATAGGAACTGCTCTTGCTCCCGCTTCCTTTTCTACCTGCTCCTGTCCTGCGTGTACCTGTAATGTTTCAAATCTATATTCACTCATGTTTGCACCTCTTTCTATCTTTTCCAAAATTACCTTTATTACTAAATTTATTACCTAATTTGCTGGCGCCTGTCCGGAGCACAGCGCCTTACCGTGATATGAGAATACACCTATTTTTATTACGTGTCTAATACTATATGAATATGGGTAGATATAAACTGAGCCTATAACTAATAGAGCTTACAAATCAAAACACAATTACGCGTATATTATAAAGAAACAATATTGCATTGAAGCAACTTATAGCTTAGGTCTATACCTGATAATAGATTTACACAGATTGACACAGTTTTTTTATATTGATATAATTTGTTCAAATTTAAAGGCTTATTGAGAGGAGATTCCCATGAAAATATCAGACATTATAAAAGAGAAAGGCTTCGCGGCATCACTAGAGGTGTTTCCCCCGAAGAACGATTTAAGCATAGATACAGCAATTCCACTTTTAGATGAGCTAAGTACACTAAAGCCAGATTTCATAAGCGTAACATGTGGTGCTGGTGGAACTATCCAGTCAGACAATACAGCAAAGCTTTGCGCACATATAAAGGAAAACTATGACACAGAGCCAGTTGCTCACTTTACATGTATAACATCAACAAAGCAGCAGGTTGCAGAGCGTCTAGCACTTCTTAAGGAAAAGGGCATCGAAAACGTACTTGCATTACGCGGGGATAGACCTATCGAGGGACTATCTATTAGCCCAGAGTACACATATGCTAAGGAGCTGATCAAAGAAATTAAGGCAGAGGATTTCTGCGTAGCAGCTGCATGTTATCCGGAATCACACATCGACTGCGGTAGCATAGACGAAGAGATTGAGCACACAAAACAAAAGGTTGAAGCGGGTGCGAGCTTTTTGATAAGCCAGCTAAGCTTCTCTTCAGATATCTTCCTAAACTATCTATCAAAGCTAAGAAGCGCAGGAGTTGAGGCACCATTCCTTGCAGGAATAATGCCGATTCTAAGCAAAGCGCAGGTAGAGCGTATGATCTATATGTGTGGAGTTTCGCTTCCTGGCAATATAGTTCGTATACTTGCAAAGTATCAGGATAGCAAAGAGGATCTGGAGAAGGCCGGAATCGAGTATGCATGCAATCAGATTGAAACTCTCAAGAAAGAGGGCGTTGACGGAATACACATTTATACAATGAATAAGCCGCATATTGCGAAGGCGCTCATGCAGGCAGCTAGATAATGATAAAAATAGATAAAATTAATATGCCCGAGGTGCTCAGATACCTTGGCTATAAGGGACAGGATATAGGGGGAGATTTGCAAGGGATAATCAATGAAGCGGCAGATGAATGTCTTGCAAATATTAGACCCTCATATATGTATAGACTTTTCCCTGTAACGATAGATGAAGATACGATATACTTCACTGGATCATCTTTGAGCCTTAAGAGTAAGAACCTAGCGGACAATATCAGAGGATGCACTATGTGTGCACTTCTCTGCGCAACCATAGGTTCTGCTTTTGATAATAAGCTAAGATTGCTTCAGGCGACTGCACCAACAAAGGCAGTGGTATTTAATAGCTGCGGTTCAACACTTGCAGAGCAGGTGGTGGATGCGGTTGAAGCAGAGATATTAGAAACAACAGGAATGAAAAAGCATGGATATAGATTTAGCCCAGGCTATGGGGACCTTGATATTTCGGCTCAGCAAACTCTGTTTAGACTTCTAACACCGGAAAAGTATACGGGTGTAAATCTTTCTCCATCAAACATTCTAATTCCAATAAAGTCGGTATCTGCAATTCTAGGCCTTTCAGACGAGGGCAAGGTAGCAAAACCACAAAAGTGCGGGATATGTAGCTTGAGACAGTCCTGTGAATTTAGGAAAAGAGGAACAATCTGTGGAAATTCTTAAGCATATTCAAAATGAACATTTAATATTTGATGGTGCAATGGGCACAATGCTGCAGAAAAGTGGCTTAGAGATAGGTGGAATACCAGATCTACTGTCTTTGACAAACCCAAAGCTCATCCAAAGCATACATAGAGAGTACGTAGAGGCAGGATGTGACTGCATAACGACAAATACCTTCGGTGCTAACAGACTGAAGATAAAGGATACAGATATAGCGACTTTAGTAACTGCTGCTGTAGAAAATGCAAAGGCAGCAAATCCAAAGTATGTAGCGCTAGACATAGGCCCTATAGGTCAGCTCATGGCGCCTTTAGGGACTCTTTCCTTTGAGGAAGCCTATGATATATTTAAGGAGCAGCTAGTTGCAGGAGAAAAAGCAGGCGCTGATCTTGTTATCTTTGAAACCTTTTCAGATCTCATGGAGCTTAAGGTTGGTATTCTTGCAGCGAAGGAAAATACTAAGCTTCCTGTATTTGCAACGATGACATATCAGGATAACGGTAGAACTTTTGTAGGAGTTGATCCGGTTTCTTCAACCATAAGCCTTCAGGGTCTTGGCGTAGATGCGCTAGGAGTAAACTGCTCACTCGGACCTGATGAGCTGATTCCAGTGGTAGAAACCATCCTCGAGTATTCAACGGTTCCTGTTATGGTGCAGGCTAATGCCGGACTTCCAGATATGCAGGGAAACTACGGATATAGCAGCGAAGAGTATTCAGAGCGCATGCTTGATATGGCCAAGCTTGGAGTTCGCGTTCTTGGCGGTTGCTGCGGAACTACTCCTGAGTTTATAGAAAAGACAAAGGACAAAGTAAAATCCCTGAAACCTGTTAAGACATCACCAAAGCGCGTTACAGCTGTATGCTCAGCAAGCAGCACGGTTATTCTCGACGAAGGAATACATCTGATAGGTGAGCGTATAAATCCAACTGGAAAGCCTAAGCTAAAAGAAGCGCTTAAGAAAGAGGATTACGACTATATCCTGAATGAGGCCATAACTCAGGCTGACCTAGGAGCAGACATTTTGGATGTCAATGTTGGTCTTCCGGAAATCGATGAGCCTAAGCTTTTGAAGAAGGCTGTTATGGAGCTTCAGTCTGGTATTTCTCAGCCACTGCAGATAGATAGCACGGATGCAAAGGCTGTCGAAGAGGCTGTTAGAGTTTATAAGGGTAAGCCTTTGATTAACTCAGTCAACGGTGAAGAGGAGTCGATGAAAGCGATTTTCCCTATCGCAAAGAAGTACGGGGCTTGTGTTCTAGGTCTTTGCCTTGACAAAAATGGAATTCCAGAAACTGCAGAGGGACGCTTTGAAATTGCACAGAGAATCTTGGATACAGCTTTAAGCTATGGAATACCAAAAGAGGATATTTTGATAGATTGCCTAGTGCTAACTGCAAGTGCTCAGCAGGAGCAGGTTGTAACTACGCTAGAAGCTATCAAGCTAGTCAAGAGCAGGCTTGGTCTAAAGTGCGTGCTAGGTGTAAGTAACGTTTCATTTGGACTACCTAATCGTCCGCTTTTGAACTCCGTATTTCTTGCAGCGGCATTTGGAGTGGGACTTGATGCACCTATCATCAACCCATGCTCAAAAGAAATTATGGATACCGTGAACGCTTTTAAGGTTCTAAACAATCAGGACAAGGGTGGAAGCGATTTCATCGCTAAATACGGCGGAAATACACAAGAACCACAGAGCTTCCCGTCAAGTGGTGGCAGTATCGACCTTAAGGATGTAATCATAAAAGGCCTTAAGGAGCAGGCTACTCCGCTGGTTGAAGAGATGCTTAAGACCAAGGATGCCATGGAGATTATAAATGGCTACTTTATTCCAGCTCTTGATGAGGTAGGAAGAGCCTATGAGACAGGAAAAATATTCCTTCCTCAGCTCATGCTCAGCGCAGAGACAGTCCAAAATGGGTTTGCGGTCATAAGTAGGGCAAACACAGAGTCTGATGTCAAGAGAGAAAAGGTTGTAGTTGCTACTGTCGAGGGAGATATACACGATATAGGCAAAAACATCGTAAAGATGCTTCTGTCAAACTACGGATATGAGGTAATCGATCTCGGAAAAGATGTTCCTGTTGAGGAAGTCGTTGAAGCTGTCAAAAAATATCAGCCTAGCATTGTCGGTCTAAGTGCACTCATGACAACAACAGTAAAGAACATGCAGCGCACGATAGACGCCCTAAAGGAGAATAACCTAAACTGCAAGACCATGGTTGGCGGCGCAGTGCTGAATGAGGATTATGCTCAGATGGTTGGGGCTGACTACTATGCAAAGGATGCAAATACATCTGTCAAAGTAGCAGAGAAAGTATTTGACGAAGAATAATAAGAATGGATATAGGCTTATCAGAGCTTGTCTTAGAAGACAGACTTTGATAGGCCTTTTGTTTATTTGCTAGAAGTAAA
>QWCO01001307.1_pt1 | contig 10227 bp, 9 predicted proteins | sample 1972611 | NCBI WGS metagenome assembly QWCO01 (sample SAMN09866706, study PRJNA288562) | Human oral metagenome isolate term1_saliva, whole genome shotgun sequencing... | reverse complement strand
TTCTTCCATGGGACGAACCCTTCTTTCTTTGTGATATCTAAATGATATCACTTTGCTTACAAAAGTCAAGATATAACTGTAAATTATTTTAGCAAGAAACCGAGCAAGCTAAATTGTCTGAAAATTCAAGAATTTTCTTCTATCGTTGAAGCTTGAATTGTGCTATAATAATAAAAAATACGATGAGAGGGAATCAGATGACAGAATTAGATACACGCCATCGCAGTAGTGTATACGACAGCATGGTCAAATCCCCTAACCGGGCTATGCTTCGGGCAACTGGGATGACAGATGAAAACTTTGAAAAACCAATCGTAGGGGTGATCTCTACTTGGGCTGAAAACACACCGTGTAACATGCACCTGCATGATTTTGGGAAATTGGCCAAAGAAGGTGTAAAAGATGCGGGAGCTTGGCCGGTTCAATTTGGAACCATTACGGTTGCGGATGGGATCGCTATGGGAACGCCGGGGATGCGCTTCTCCTTGACTTCTCGTGATATCATTGCAGACTCCATCGAAGCAGCCATGGGCGGTCACAATGTGGATGCCTTTGTGGCCATCGGTGGCTGTGATAAGAATATGCCTGGATCGATGATTGCCATTGCCAATATGGATATTCCGGCTATTTTTGCCTACGGAGGAACCATTGCTCCAGGTAATCTGAACGGTAAGGATATCGACTTGGTTTCTGTTTTCGAAGGGATCGGGAAATGGAACCATGGTGACATGACTGCTGAAGAAGTGAAAGATCTTGAGTGTAATGCCTGCCCTGGCCCTGGTGGCTGTGGTGGAATGTACACTGCCAACACCATGGCGACAGCGATCGAGGTCCTTGGTATGAGCTTGCCAGGTTCCTCTTCTCACCCTGCTGAATCAGCTGATAAAAAAGCTGATATCGAAGAAGCGGGTCGTGCAGTTGTGAAAATGCTTGAAATGGGACTCAAGCCATCTGACATCTTGACCCGTGAAGCCTTTGAAGATGCGATTACCGTGACCATGGCCCTGGGTGGTTCAACCAACGCGACCCTTCACTTGCTCGCGATTGCTCACGCAGCCAATGTGGACTTGACCCTTGAAGACTTCAATGATTTCCAAGAGCGCGTGCCTCACTTGGCAGACTTGAAACCTTCTGGTCAATACGTCTTCCAAGACCTTTACAATGTCGGTGGTGTGCCTGCCGTCATGAAATATCTTCTTAAGAATGGGTTCCTTCATGGAGATCGCATCACATGTACTGGTAAAACAGTAGCTGAGAACTTGGAAGCCTTCGCTGATTTGACACCGGGTCAAAAAGTCATCATGCCACTTGAAAATCCGAAACGTGCGGATGGTCCATTAATCATCTTGAAAGGGAACTTGGCTCCAGAAGGGGCGGTTGCTAAAGTATCAGGTGTGAAAGTTCGTAACATCACGGGGCCTGCTAAGGTCTTTGACTCCGAAGAAGCTGCCATTGAAGCGGTTCTTTCGGATGAAATCGTGGATGGCGACGTTGTTGTTGTCCGCTTCGTAGGTCCTAAGGGTGGTCCTGGTATGCCAGAAATGCTATCCTTGTCATCCATGATCGTTGGGAAAGGTCAAGGGGACAAGGTGGCCCTCTTGACAGACGGACGCTTCTCTGGTGGTACTTATGGTCTCGTTGTTGGACATATCGCGCCTGAAGCTCAGGTCGGTGGCCCAATCGCCTACCTCCACACAGGGGATTTGGTGACAGTTGACCAAGATACCAAAGAAATCACCATGCATGTCTCAGACGAAGAATTGGCGAAACGGAAGGCTGAGACAACCTTGCCACCACTCTATAGCCGCGGGGTTCTCGGTAAGTATGCCCACACGGTATCCTCTGCTTCACGCGGTGCCGTGACCGACTTCTGGAATATGGAACAGTCTGGTAAACAATAAGATATGAAAAAACTCACTTTACGAATTCGTAAAATGAGTTTTAATTTTTTAACGTGGGGGTAATCCGAGGGCAATGCGCCCGTAGCGACTGATCCGAGTAATTTTCCAAGCCGGCGACCAAGTTACTTCTACTTTGACATCCTCAATCCCCTCAATCTCCTTCAGGCGAGCGACGATTTCGATAGGAAGACTCTCGGCACAGCTACAGGCAGTATCGGTAAAGGTCATGACCACCTTGCAAGTTCCCTCTTCGTCCAGATCCAACTCGTAAATCAAACCGAGGTTGTAGACATCCAATTCAACATCTGTATCAAACACAAGCTCTAACTTTTCAATCAATTGTTTCTCCAGTGCTAGGGCACGGTCGTTAATCTTGATATCCTCTCTCATCTCGCTATCCTTTCCCTCCTTTGATGACAACTATTTTCTCACAATTCTGACAATAATGCAAGTTAACCTAAAATGAGATCAGATTCCAGTCACAATCAAACCATCCGTCTTAAGACTGATTTAAAATTACAGGAACTTATCTTAAGTTTTCTTTAAGTTTTCCGATTTATACTAATATCATCAAATGAAGACCTCCTAACTTTGTTTGATAGAAAATCCTAAACTTTTTCATAATAATCTCCCATAAAGGCCACCAAATCAGGTGGCTTTTTTTCTACGTACCTTTACGAGGATCGGCAAGTTTAGGTACGTTGACGCAGTTTGAGCGAAGCGAAAACGACGTTCCTATAAACATATGTGCGAAAAAAGTTTTAAAACCTTCAAAAAATTTTTTCAGTTCGATCTTTCTATTGTTTACTATATTTATAAGCAAAACAGCTATTTTACAGGCTTTATCCCCCGATAATTCCTTTTGCCTCCTCCAAGTTCTTGTGCTATAATGATACGGATGCTGTTCATGTTTGAATAAGGAGGTACATTATGAAACGAAACCATTCACGTTTTCTCATTCCAGGGATCCTTTTACTAGGAGTGGTCTTGCGGGCCCCATTTACGACCCTATCCACTGTCTTATCAGATATTGCTACTAGCTTTGGGGTCGAAGTCAGCTCTCTCGGTCTCTTGACGAGTCTGCCACTCTTGACCTTCGCTATTTTCTCTCCTTTTGCTACTAGCTGGGCGAGACGCTTTGGGATTGAGCGACTTTTTCTCGGAGTTTTGATCCTGATGACGATTGGATCTGCTCTTCGTACCATTAATCTGCCTCTCCTCTATGTGGGAACTCTTTTGATTGGTGCTGCTATTGCCTTTATCAATGTCCTTCTACCTAGCTTAATCCAAGCCAATGAGCCAAAACGTCTTGGCTTCTTGACAACCCTCTATATCACTGCAATGGGCTTGTCTACTGCGGTAGCTTCTTCTGTCGCTGTTCCTATTACTCAAGCCACCTCCTGGCAAGGCCTGGTCTGGGTGTTGACCCTTGTCTGTGCGGTTGCTCTTGTGATCTGGCTCCCTAATACTCGTCACAATCATTATTTGAAACAAAGCTCTTCGCCACACGACAAGAAAGAGAGCTGGTATAAGAATAGCAAGGTTTGGGCTATCATGTTTTTCTGTGGTCTACAGTCTCTCTTGTTCTATACCACGATGACCTGGCTTCCTACTATGGCGACCCAGGCCGGTATCAGTCAAGCCAATGCCGGAATTTTAGCATCTGTATTCACCCTGATGAGTATTCCCTTCTCTGTGACCATTCCAAGTCTCACCACTAGCCTTTCTGCACGAAACCGTCACATCATGCTGATAACGACTGTTTTAGCTGGTTTTACCGGAATTGCCATGCTTTTGGTCAAGACAGACAATTTCGTATACTGGTTAATCCTCAATCTCCTAATTGGAAGTTTTACGAGTATCTTATTCCCTTACCTCATGGTCACCTTCTCCATGAAGTCTAGCTCTCCTGAGAAAACTGCTCAACTCTCTGGACTAGCTCAAACAGGAGGATATATCTTTGCTGCTCTCGGACCTGTCTTGTTTGGTTCAAGCCAACAAGTCTTCCACTCTTGGACACCTGGTATTTTAATTCTTCTTGTCATTGTTTTATTCATGAGTACTGCTCTCTATCAAGTAGAGAAATCTGATGTTATCCTATAATCCAATAAATCCCATTGATCAAATGGGGTTTATTTTTATACAAAAAAAGAATCAGGATAATCCTGATTCTTTTGTATGACTTAATTATTCGTAGAATGACACGTGTACGTGGTCGTAGTGATTTTCTGTTACGCTACCACGGTCTGGCATTTCATTCCATGTATTTGCTGGTCCATAAATGTTATTTACCGGAGCATAGAAACGTTGTTTCCAGATGATATAAGAAATTCCATTTTCTTGCATATGATCGATTGCATATTGAGCAACTTGGTCTCCGATTGCTGAGCTTTCTGGAACCATGACGTCAACCGCAAGTCCTTTACCGTGATCTTCTGGATCACCAGGACGGTAACCACCGATATCAGTCAAGCCAAGTTCATTTATTACTTGTTCTTTGAATTTAATCGCTTGAGGTTGAAGACCTTCATTTGAAGTAGGTGTCGCGGTTGAAGCCGTTGTATCCACCAACGCTGCTGGTGCTCCGTATTGTGGAGTTGATGCAACACTTGCTACTTCTGGCTCAGCAGGAGTTTCAACGACTGGCGCTGGTTCAGCTACTGGCTCAGCTGGTGCCTCTGGAGCTGCTGCTGGGGTTGCTACTACTTCTTCAGCAGGTTGTGCAGGAGCTTCTGCCACAGGAGCCGGTGCCTCTTCTGCTACAGGCGCTACTTCTGCTGGAGTTTCAGATACTGGAGCCGCCTCCGGAGCAACAGATGCAGCTACGTTATCTGCTACTGATGCTACAATTGCAGGGGCATCAGAAACTTCTACAGCTTGGTTGTCTGCAACAGCAACTGGTTTTGTCAAATCGCCAACTGCAACCGTTTGGTTATCCACTTTGATTTGGTTATTGGTCAAGTCAGCTGAAGTTGTCACGGATGCATCCGCATTTCCTGCTGTAGGTGTTTGGATTTCTACACCTGTCACTTGATTTTGATCATTGACAGTAGTTGTCAAAACAGTACCTGGGAAAATCAAGTCCATGTTGCTGATTTGGTTCAAGTTTGCCAAAACAGTTACATCAACATTCAAAGCTTGCGCAATCGTGCTTAAGGTATCTCCATATTTGATGGTATAGGTTTGTTTGTTTTCTGAAGTTGAAATATCAGCACGAATTTCATCTACTGAACGAGCAATCCAATCGCCGTTTGTTTCTGCTTTACTAGTGGTAAAAGGCAAAACTGCCATTGCAACGGTTGAAGCAATTAAAGCTTTTTTATTTACGTTTTTCATACATTCTTTCCTTATTTTTTATTTATTGGAGAGATTTCTCCAAATGAATACGTCTACTATTTTACCACAATTTTTCTCCAAAAAATAAGCTCCACCCTCTTTTAATCGAACTGTCCCTAACTTGTAACATTTCTCTTTTCTTGTCATATTTCTTTAACATCTATTAAAAACTAGTGCTATTTGGTAAATCAAATGAATTTGTACATTTATCATAGGCTATCCTTTGCCCATAAATAACCTTTAGCAGACTCATTTAGAGCGATACATAGGTTGAGAGCTAATAGAAAATAGCACCCCAAGGTCATGTCCTGTAGACATCACTTGGGGTGCTGTTTTTAACGGCTTTGTATCTTATAACTGAACACGCCTACAACTCTTTGGAAAAAGATAAATCCAACTAGAAGCGGTCGCTTCGTCGTTGGATTTCCTATTTTCCTTTGAGTTGCTTAACGGCTTTGTATCTTATTTGACCTTCATCATTCTGACGAGGTTAGCTCGTTCGGCTTCTTCGAGTTTCATTTCGATATAATAGATGGTTTCCTTGAGGTCTGGAATGGTCGCATACTCCAGTCCATTGACCCGACGGCGCGTTTTTTCAATCTCATCCGCCATGAGCTGACAGGTCTTTTCAATCTCTGCTAAGCGCAACAGGTCTGGAAGGAGCTCTTCCATTTCTTGAATGGTACTATCCATCTGACTATTGGAAGCCACGTAGCTGTAAACCACGTCTCCCTCATCGTCTCCATACGGATTATCGATATGAGCATGCATCTTGGGCACGCGCACACTCATGATGTTCTCCGTCTCGATATGCAGGCTGACCTCCCGCGTCGGAACTGCAAAGATTTCCTGAACCATGAGGTCATTCTCCAGACATTTAGCGAGGACAAATTCTTGCATATTGCCAATGAGAGCTGCCTCAACCTTCTGGCGGAGGCGGTCATTTTCACGGACCGACTCGATGAAGCGTCGCATGAGCTCGTCTCGTTTGTCCTTGAGAAGTTTATGTCCTCTAGTTGCTGTCTTCAGACGCTCTTTGAGGGTATTTAACTCCATCCGGGTGGGTTTGACATTTAATCGTGCCATTTGACTTCCTCCTTTCTACTCCTAGGCTTGTGCTTCCTTGGAAGTTTTTGGGAGGTATTCATCAATCATATCATCCTTGATCCGCTTGAGCTCTGTCCGTGGCAAGATAGACAGCAATTCCCAACCTAGATCCAGACTTTCTTGAATGGTCCGATTGGTAGTAAAGCCTTGGTTGATGTATTCTTTCTCAAAACGATCGGTAAATTTGACATAGAGCTTGTCTGTATCTGACAAGGCAGACTCTCCAAGAACCACAGCTAACTCTTTTGCTTGTTTCCCTTGAGCATAGGCCGCAAAGAGCTGGTTCATGGTCGCCGCATGGTCTTTCCGAGTCTTACCTTCACCAGAACCCTTGTCTTTCAAACGAGAAAGGGAAGGAAGGACATTGATCGGTGGACGGTAACCACTATTGTAGAGATCACGAGACAGAATAATCTGACCTTCGGTGATGTAGCCTGTCAAGTCAGGGATTGGGTGGGTGATGTCATCCTCCGGCATGGAAAGGATTGGAATCTGAGTCACAGATCCCTTCTTCCCAACCAAGCGTCCCGCACGTTCGTAGAGGGTCGAGAGGTTGGTATAAAGATACCCTGGATATCCCCGACGTCCTGGAACCTCCCGGCGAGCAGCGGAGACTTCCCGAAGGGCTTCACAGTAGTTGGTCATGTCAGTCATGATAACCAAGACGTGCATGTCTTTTTCATAGGCCAAATATTCTGCCGCGGTCAAGGCGATCCGAGGGGTCGCAATCCGCTCGATAGCTGGGTCATTAGCTAGGTTGATGAAGAGGACAGAGCGGTCAATGGCTCCTGTCTCCCGCAGATCGTTCATAAAGAACTCCGCTTCTTCAAAGGTAATCCCCATGGCTGCAAAGACCACGGCGAAATTTTCTTCGGAATTGAGAACTGTCGCCTGGCGAGCAATTTGAGCAGCCAATTCTTTATGAGGAAGCCCTGATCCAGAGAATACCGGAAGCTTTTGCCCCCGAACTAGGGTGTTCAAGTGGTCAATGGCCGAGATTCCTGTCTGGATAAATTCATCTGGATAGTCCCGTGATACTGGGTTGATGGCTTGACCGTCAATGTCCAAGTACTTCTCTGGGATAATCTCTGGACCGCCATCGATGGGTTTGCCCATCCCGTTAAAGATCCGTCCCACCATGTCTTCTGATACTGGAAGTTCTAGGGGACGTCCGGTAAAACGAACCTTGGCTTTTTCCAAGTTGATCCCGCTAGATCCTTCAAAGAGCTGGACCATGGCCTTGTCTTCTTGGACTTCGAGGACTTGTCCCTGACGGGTTGTTCCGTCATGGAGCTTGATTTCTACGAGTTCATTGTAGTGAACCCCCTCGACCTGATCGACAATCATCAAGGGGCCAACAACTTCGCTGACAGTACGGTATTCTTTAATCACGCTCATTGTCTACTCCTCCTTGGGCTACGATTTGGTGTAGGGTTTCTACGATTTCTTCTTTCAAAGCTTGAATGGTTGCCAACTGATCCTCATGTATGAACTTGCTCCGGGCAATTCGGTCTCGAAGGTCTACAGTTCCTTCCATGATTTCTGTGAAGTAGGCCCCTAATTCTAGCGCTTTCTGACTTTCTTGGTCAAAGGTCAAAATGTTGGTCAGCAAGGCCACCTGCTTGCTGAAAGAGGTATAGGTGTCCACCTCATCAAAGGCATTTTGTTGCAAGTAGTCTTCGCGGATCATCTTGGCCGCATTCATAGTTAAGCGGTCTTTTTCAGACAAGGAATCCAGACCAACCAAACGCACGATTTCCTGCAATTCACTCTCTTTCTGCAACAGGTTCATGGCGCGGGTGACTTTTTCTGCCCAGCTAATCTGCTCATGCTGATCGATATATTGGCCCACCTCATCCTGGTAAAGGGAATAAGAACTCAACCAGTTGATGGCTGGGAAATGGCGACGCTGCGCCAACTGAGCATCTAATCCCCAGAAGACCTTGACGATCCGCAGGGTGTTTTGGGTCACCGGCTCTGAGATATCTCCACCCGGAGGAGAAACGGCACCGATCGCCGTAATAGAGCCTTCACGCGCAGTGCTTCCAAGTGTCTTGACTCGACCGGCCCGTTCGTAGTACTCAGCAATCCGGCTACCAAGGTAGGCCGGGTATCCTTCATCCCCTGGCATTTCTTCTAGACGACCAGACATTTCACGAAGAGCTTCTGCCCAGCGCGATGTCGAATCGGCCATGATGGCAACGGAATAGCCCATATCACGGAAATATTCGGCAATGGTGATCCCTGTGTAGATGGAAGCTTCACGCGCAGCCACCGGCATATTCGAAGTGTTGGCGATCAGAACCGTCCGTTGCATGATGGATTGGCCAGTTGTTGGATCGATCAATTCTGGAAATTCATTCAGAACGTCCGTCATTTCATTCCCACGTTCCCCACAACCGACATAAATCACGATGTCTACATTGGCAAACTTGGCCACCTGGTGTTGCACAACTGTTTTTCCAGCTCCGAAAGGACCAGGAACAGCTGCAGCTCCACCTTTAGTAACAGGGAAGAAGGTATCAATAACCCGTTGACCTGTGACCAAAGGCTCTACCGGAATCAGTTTTTGTGCAAAGGGACGACCTCGACGAACCGGCCATTTTTGCATCAAGGTTCCGGTAAAGAGACTGCCATCTGCCTGCTCGATCTCATAAACCGGCTCTTCTACTGTGTAAGAACCTGCTGCGATCTTGGTCACACGTCCACTGACACCGAACGGTACCATGATACGGTGTTCCACCATATTGGTCTCTTGAACTGTCCCAACAATATCTCCGGCAACCACCTCTGTTCCTTCAGACAAGCTTGGTTCAAAGGTCCATTTGGTGTCACGATCTAAATTTGGAACTTGAACTCCACGTGGCCTCCTGCATCCCTGATGCGACCACCAAGGGACCGGAAACTTTAATAATTTTTCCTTGAGTCATGTATTCCTCCTGGGAATCCTTTGTTTCTTTGTTTTACTTTTGTGCTATCTCTCTCAGAGATTGCTTTTGTTGACCATTGGCCTCGAAATTAGTTGGATCCAACCAAGCTTCGAAACGCTCTTTGATAGCTGGCCATTCTTGGTCAATGATAGACAACCAATCTGTGTCTCGAGTCCGACCTTTATAAACAACAGCCTGACGGAAACACCCTTCATAGGTGAACCCCAAGCGCTCAGCTGCTTTGCGAGAAGCTTGGTTTAAGGCATCGCATTTCCACTCATAGCGGCGGTAGCCTAACTCCTCAAACACATAGCGCGCTAACAGATACTGGGCTTCGGTTGCCATGCGAGTCCTCTGGAGCGCTGGTGAGTAGGTCACTGCTCCGACTTCGATCACCCGGTCGGCTGGATCGATCCGCATGAGAGAAAAAGTCCCTAATGCCTTGCCCGTATCTTTGTCTACAATCGCATAGTAAAAGCGACCTTGGGCTGCCATGAGATCATCTAATAAGCGGTCCCACTCCTCTTCATTTCGGGCAGGGCCTTTGAACAGATAGGTCCACATAGCCGCTGGGGAGGCTGGCCCGTAGACCTGATAAAGATCCGCCCCGTGTTTTTCTTTTGACAGGCGCTCAATTACGGTATAGCGACCCTTAATCCGCTCAATAGCTGGCAAGCGCCCCGGTGTAAAATCCGGCAGTGCATCTCCAATCGCTTGACCAAATTCATTTGTTCTCATAAAATATCCTGTCCTACTGCTTTTTCGACATTATCGCGAATGCGTTGCCGTCCCAGTCCAGTCGAGCCCTTATGAGTAGGAATCAAGATGACGGCTGGGGTTACTTGCCGATCGTAGTGGGCAATGGTATCTGGGATTTCCTGAGCCATATCCTCCGTCAGATAGATGATGCCAAAATCTTCTTGGCTCAAGTGACGTAAGGTATTGATGGTTTC
>QWCO01001158.1_pt1 | contig 10240 bp, 9 predicted proteins | sample 1972611 | NCBI WGS metagenome assembly QWCO01 (sample SAMN09866706, study PRJNA288562) | Human oral metagenome isolate term1_saliva, whole genome shotgun sequencing... | reverse complement strand
CTCATGAGTGTCCTGACAAGTCTTGTTAATTTCGTCATTCCAGACTATAATTAAATTATGAATATTGGAAGTATCCTCGAAAGTGTAAGTCTTATCTCGGCCGTTCTCGCCATGCTCCTTATTTTATTGCAACAACGCGGCGCCTCTCTCGGTGCAGGCTTTGGTGCAAGTGGTGAATTATACACCACCCGTCGAGGTCTCGAAAAATCCCTCTTTAATGCCACTGTGGTGTTGGTCGTGATGTTCGTCGCCTCAATCTTAGGTATGCTTTTGCTACCTACCATTAGTTAAATTATGAATAAGACCCTCAAAAAACGTAGTCAAAAAATTTCCAAAAAAATTACGCTCTTTGGTCGCAAAATCAGCGAAAATAGTAAAGAGCACGTCAAGGAAAACTTGATTGGTCATATTTCGCATGTCAAAAATGTCCGCCTCTTTGTCTTGGAATGGGTGCTTTTGATTCTAGCTATTCTGCTTTTTTCCACCGTGCAGTCAGTTTGGTACTCAGAATCCTACGCGGTTGAAACCTATACTAGTGGCGGTAATTTTACCGAAGGTACGTTGGGTAAAATTAACTCTATGAACCCACTTTTTGCCACTACCTTCTCAGAGGAAGCTCTTTCTCGTCTGATGTTTGCTCGTCTCGCCGAGATTGATTATTCTGGCCATACTGGTGCGGGTCTGGCTGAAACTATTACTAGTAATGCTACTGGCGATGAGTGGACGGTGCGCCTGCGCCAGAATTTGAAATGGTCTGACGGCGACGATCTTACTACTGAAGATATACTCTATACAGTTAATACGATTAAGAGCGCTTCTCTAAAATCGAACTTCAGTAATAAATTAAACGGTGTCACCGTGCGTCAATCCGAAGACGGTTCACTAGTTTTTAAGCTTGAAAATACTAATGCTTTTTTTGAAAGTAATTTGAATTTCCCAATCCTTCCCGCCCATATTTTGAAGGACGTGAAGCCGGAGCAGTTGAATGAGCATAAAATGTTTACTAAGCCAATTTCTTCGGGCCCGTTCGTTTTTAAGGCCACCCAAACTATTGGTAACGAAGGTGAAAAAGTAGTCTATTTGAATCGAAATCCGAATTACTACAAGGGAAAGACCCTACTCGATAGCTTTTCCATTCATGCTTTCTTAACCACTGACGCGATCAAAGCTTCTCTGAAGTCCGGCTCCATTACTGCCACCGGCAGCCTTCCGTCTCGTTACACTACGGAGCTTCTCAATGAAAAAAGCCTCAAGGAGCAACAAACCACTGTTAATTATGGCGTTTTTGCCTTTCTTAATACTACTTCCACTTCTAATACCGCGCTTCAAGATAAGGCCTTCCGCCAAGCGCTCCGTCAAGGTTTGAATTATGGTAACCTCTTATCTGGACTAAACGGTGAGCAGGCGCTCAAATTCCCGATCACTGAACAGCAGGCCAAGACCTTATCTTTCCCAGAGGCCGCTACTACCAATGTCACCGAAGCCAAATCTAAGCTAGATAATTTTAAGGCTAATAAGCCCGAATACTTTGGCACCGATCTTCGTATCGTTACGGTCAAGGGTGATAAATATATGGAAGAAATCGCCAACCGTCTCGGTGAACAGCTAAAATCTCTTGGCGTGCCAAATCAAGTTGCGGCCTACGAAGCTTCTCAGGATTTCACTCTTAACGTCCTTCGCCCACGCAATTATGATATTTTGATTTACGAAATTGCCATGGGTGCCGACCCAGATGTGGTGCCTTATTATCACTCGGCTGAAGCCACCGAAAATGGCTATAACCTCAGCAATTATAAGAACGCTACGGTTTCGAACTTAATTCTCAGTGCTAGAAATACGATTGATATTTCACTGCGTGACGCCAAATATCGTAAATTCCTTGAAATCTGGCTCGATGAAGTGCCGTCGATTGCACTCTATCAATCTAGTTTGCCATATTTTATGAATAAAAACGTGCGTGCCTTCTCGGCGGATCAGCACCTAGTCTCGGGCGAAGACCGCTTTAACGATATTATTAATTGGTCGGTGAAGAAGACTTTCAAAAATCGTACTCCGTAGAATTGGAATAATTTCAAGATTTTTCTCCCCATAACGAAAAAAATATGTTATAATAAACATATGCACCTGTGGTGAAATTGGTATACACGCTACCTTGAGGTGGTAGTGCCTTCGGGTGTGCTAGTTCGAGTCTAGTCAGGTGCACCAACTAAAGAAATCTACCTTGGTAGACTCTTTTAGTTGGTACCTAGATTAGACGAGAACGTAGTTCGACTGGACGACGAAGTGAGTGAAAGAAAAAAGCTAGCTTTTTTCTTTTCGAGCGAGGAGGAACAGATATTTTTCTCAAAGAGAAAAATATCGACTAGTCAGATCATTAAAATAACTCCTTCCGGAGTTCTTTTTTTCTCACCTGATGCGTCCCAAGGGGCAAACAGGTGCACCAAGATTGACAGAAAGCGATTCAAGTAAAGACTTAAAGGGCTCATTTCAGAAGGAAAAGAGCTCTTTTTTTGTTGTCAATTTTAATATTCAAAAGTAAAATTCGTGCTAGAATGCCTTTTTCGACATTCGTGCCAGATTTTATCTTGTTTTCGCCATTATTTGCCAAGTTCAAAAATTTTTTAATCGAAGTCTTTAGATTGACAACCTCCTTATCTCGTTTAATTGCGCTAACACTCGCATATTCTTCGGGAATAATTGAATTTATCTTCTCGGCAGTATTCTCATCAATATCAGCCTCGCCCTCAAGCGTGCTAAGTAGCCCTATCTTTTTTGTTAAAATAAGTTAAAATAGTAAGTAATATTAAAGTTAATTGCGGAGGTAATATATGAATATATGGACTCAAAATAGCATTGAGCTAGCCAACCAAAGAAACTATCTCGATCTGCTATATCGAGTTTATCCAATTTCTGAAAACGCTAGGCGTGAGATTTCAGGCAGCATTAAAGCCGACCTCTGGGATTCTTTCGATAACCACAACGATGAAAAATTATTAAAGACGCTCATAGAGCAGACAAATAAAAAACAAATAGTTTTTCCTATTAAAGATTCTTATGTGGCATATCTGAAACACGACAACTCCGCTATAAAAAGGAATCCAAATACTGTCGATAGGATTACTAGTATTCTCTATGAAATGGGCTACGACAGAGTTATAGATAAGGCCACTTCACCAAAAGAAACTAACCGCCAAATCGGACCACTTTTTGGCGACTGGATTAAAAAAGGATCGTTGGGCGGACACTATGTAGATGATGAACAGGCTTTTCTGGACTCAACTGAAAATGTCATCTTTGGCGGTAGCGACGACCATAAAGCGGCATTTGCTAGAAAATATCTAGGATATACCCGTAATAAAGGTTTGGATTTTCTAGCCAAGTTTAATGGAAAATATATTCTAGGTGAGGCAAAGTTCTTGTCTGATTTCGGTGGAAGTCAAAATTCAGACTTTGAGGACGCAGAGTTAACTTTGAGAGCAAAACTAACTCCAACCGGTAAAGAAGTAATCAAAATAGCAATTATAGACGGCGTTATTTATATCGACAGTTGTGCTGGGCAGAAAATGGCACGAAAAATGAGAAACGATTTTAATGATGATGAGGTAATTCTTTCGGCGGTATTATTAAGAGATTTTCTTTATTCTCTCTAGGGCGAAACAATGGACGGCATAGGACTAAACTATCGAGGTAAAAAAGACGAAGACGAAATTCTTAGTTCTGTTTCTAATGCCAAAACAATAAAATTAGGAAAGAACCCAACATACATTGGCGGTGATAATTTTGCCGTAATGTCTTCGTTATTAGCATCTGGATATAGTGGTAGTGTAGATTTAATCTATATCGACCCGCCATTTAATACGAATCAAGTTTTTAATGTAAATGACGGGAGAGTTAGCACGATAAGTAGAAACGGCTCTATTGTCGCCTATTCGGACGACTTAAAGCCCTTTGAATACCTTGAATTTATACGAGAGCGCCTAATCTTAATGAGAGGGCTCTTATCGGAAAAAGGGTCAATATATCTACATATAGATTGTAAAATGGGTCATTATGTCAAGATGATTATGGACGAAGTATTCGGCGCTGAGAACTTTCTTAATGATATTGCTAGAATTAAATCTAACCCGAAGAACTTTAAGCGTCCAGCATACGGCAACCAGAGAGATATGGTGTTATTCTATGCAAAGAACAAAGGAAATAATATTTTTAACAATATTACGCAAGGTCTAACCGAAAAAGAAATAGAATCTAAATTTAAGAAGATAGATAAAGACGGTCGTCGTTATAATACTGTTCCAGTTCATGCTCCAGGTGAAACTACTACGGGTGAAACTGGCGGATATTGGAGAGATATGCTCCCTCCAAAAGGCAGGCACTGGAGAACAAGTCCTAAAGAGTTAGATAAACTTGATGAGGCTGGCTTAATTGAGTGGTCTAAAAATGGAGTTCCTAGAATTAAAAAGTATGCGGACGAGCATAAAGGAAAAAAGATTCAAGATATATGGAATTATATCGACCCAGCATACCCGTTATATCCGACCGAGAAGAACCTCGATATGCTAAAAATGATAGTTCAGCAGTCATCAAATCAAGACTCTCTTATTATGGACTGTTTCGCTGGTAGTGGTTCAACCTTATTAGCGGCAGAGCAGACTGGGCGAAAATGGTTAGGGATAGACCAGTCGGAATATTCCGCAAAAGTCGTTAAAGAAAGGTTTAGTGGAGTAAAGTTTGATTATATTGAGTTTGCTAACATCAATGATAAGGTAATAGAAAAAGAGAACGCAACTATCGAGTCCGTCGAATTATTAGCAACTGCAGATATGCGCCCTCTCGCTCAAGTTAAACTGGCTATCTAAGCTTTCCAATTAAATAACCGTCTGTCAGTATCCTATAATTCTTCAACGGAGAACTCTGGCTCTGTATGTGGGGCATTAACAACCTCAAGTAGTTTTATCTCAACTTCAATTAGCTTTTCGGTTTTAATATCGCTTAAGTCTCTTTTCGAGAGTTCCTCTCTAATATTTGATAATTGCTCCCCATAAGATTCGAGCTGGTGTTTTTTCGTTAATGCCAGCTTATCTCTTAGCGAATCCATTTCTACGGAAGTCTGGTTCTTAATCTCCAAATCGAAGTTCTTAGACCATCTTATTAGCGTTCCTTTGCTAACCTTTAATTTCTTAGCAATATTATCAAAGCTATTGCCTTTTCTCTTAGCTCTATGAATTGTTGTTGCTTATCGGTTTTATCTTCCGTTGTTAATGTTCTTTTCTTTTATTATTACAATGTTCAAATGTTATTGCCTTTAGATTATTTAATACACATAGCACGCCTCCCGTATCTGTTTAGCCCTATCAGTGGCAGAAATTTTCGGCAGTCTAAAAATTGGCACAACTTCGGTTTTCTAAGGCCTAATATGATATGGTATAAATGTGTTCAAAAGTTGTCGCTTTTGGAACATCATTAAAATAACTCCTTACGGAGTTCTTTTTTGCACTAGATCTTTAATGTCATTTCTAGGTCATGGCGCATAAAACCGTTTTTTTCATAGACAGCTATTGCTTGTTTGTTATCGGATAAAACGAGTAACTTTATGCTCGTGCAATTTTTTGATTTGAAATAATTTTTTATCTCGTTAAGTAGATCTTGTCCGATGCTGCGTCCTCTATATTCCGGCTTTACAAATAATAAACCAACCCAACCTTCTTTGGAGGGCTTATGCGTTAGGTCGTAAAAGGCATCGTTACCCTTTTCGTGTTCAATTATTACGCCTTGAATAAAACCAGTAATTTGACTATTCTCCTCTTCAGCAATAAAGATCTTGCCGTCCATATCTCTTACATCGTCTATCATCTTCTGCATATAATGATGGGCGTCATCAATATTCTTATATGGTTGAGACTCACGAGTCTGATCAATTTCCGAAAAATACTTTTGGAGGTCAAATTGCATTTTGTCGATATCTTTTCGGTCATTTATATTCATCTCTCTAATCATTTTTCTTCCTCTATATTGTTCGACGCTTCAGTAACTTCTCTGCTCCGGACACCCGCCTAGGACATTGCTCATCACGGATTTTTCTGCTTCTGTCACCCAGAGATTATATTTTTTCTTCACCGAAATCTGGCGTGCCACGTATTGGCAGCGAAAACTTTTGTTCTTCGGCAGCCAACTTGCCGCGTCACTATCAGATTTTTGTTGGTTGGCTGGACCATCCACCGCGGCGAGATTTAGTGGATCAGTCGCAATCTGAAATCTAATATCACTGCTGAGATATTGTGCGCCTTTTTGCCAGGCATCTGAGAGCGCCACGATATGGTCAATCTGAATTTTCTTGCCAATTTCTTCACGGCTCGAAAAAGCCATCCAAGTTCCAGTGTACGGTTCGTAAAAACTGCCCGAAATTACATTACATTTATTATCGGTTTTCGCCGTCTCTCCAAAATCTCGCTTCAAGATACGTTGTCTAAGATTGCATCCCTCGATCTCTGGCCAATTCTTATAAAACTCCGTTCGTTTGTAGCCGGTCTTTGGCGCGCGACCTTTTACTTCGAGGCTGGATAAGACCTCGTTTGCTAGTGGTTTGGAGTTTGAAGTATCAGAGCCGTCCAGGGGTGTTGCAGTGTCGGGCTTATTCGTACTTCCCGGATTTTCTGCGTGATTAGCTATGCTAGGGTCGCCACTTTTGATCGATTCGGTACTTCCGCTCTGTTGCTCAGAATGGACCGGTGTGTAATTATAAGATTTTGGGTTTAGCGCCACTGTCAGCAAGAATAAGCCCAGCAAGCTCAGGCCAGTTACTACGCGTCTTTTGAGTAAGCGTCTATTCTGCATCTAAGTCAAACCTTGATAAATTAATCTTGCTTAAAGCGCTTAGCGTATTCTACTACTGAAGCTAGATCTTCGTCCTTGGTAAAATCAGCCGAATCGTCAATCGCAAGGAGGGAATTTAGTAGTACGCGTGCGTCGAGTAAACCAGAGATTTTGCCAGCCTCATCCACTACCACGAAAGCCTGTGTATGTGAGCGTAACAGAGCAAAGAGCGCCTCATAAAGTGGATAATCTTCCGAAAGATAGACGATTTTGCGATCCATAAAAGCGGAAGCCTGATCGGTATCTTTAATATCAAGCTGGAAGAGTGTCTTAGCGTGTAAAATTCCACTTAGTTCGCCACGGCGATCGACTACAGGGAACTGACTCTGGCCTGATTTATAGAGTCCAGAAAGCGTTAGCGGCCCCATATAATCTTCTTCGCCCACGAACTTTAATTCCGCCTTTGGCGTCATAATATCAGAAACCTTTTTACTATCGAAACTCATGACCTTGCCTAGAGTTTCTTTCTGACTATTCGAAAGAACTGAGCTTGGCATTTTTTTAATTAACCAAACAAAATCTTCTGTAGTCTCTGGAATAAACACTTCTGGCATGGCAGTAGTATTCGCCTCGGCGGCACCAATATAATAATTCGTATTTCTCAAATAATCTGTCGCCTCTTCGCGTCTAGTTAAGGTCTCTTCAGTTTTCTCATGATTAACCATGCCGTCGCCATCGGTGTCGGTAGCGCGAGTTGCTTCGAGTTCAGAATTCGAAAAATGATTATTGATTAGGCCGGCTCCACCAAATTGACTGAGCGAACTAGCCTCATGTGTGGCTTCTGTCGACTCGTTTTCTGCTTTATTAAATTTACGATCGAAAAATCCACGCTTCATCGGCCCCTCGAAGGAATCCGCTTCTTCATCTCCGTCTTTGCGGCTCAAAAATTGTTTAATCGCACCAAAAAAGGCGGCTAATTTCACACCGATTTTTTCAAACCAGACTTTTAATCCATGGGAAGATTCTTCACCACTGAACACTCCGGTCGCGTTTTCTTGTTCGCCGTTAAAATCGGTCCTATCTTCTGTTGTATCTGTCATATTCGCCTCTGACACGGCTCCTCCTTTAGTCTAAAATATTACAACTTAGACAAAATATGCTAATATTTATATTATACAAAAAATCTACCAAAAGTAGAAATTAGGAGGAAAATGCAAAAACTGATTTATGGACTTTTAGGGGTGCTAGCTGTGGGATTCTTATGGCTTTGTGGTAACGCGATTTCTTCAAATCTTGCTTATGACAATTGGATTAAGGGTCTCGACACGAATAAATATATTGCCGCCGACTCTCGTAGTGGCGATATGGGCGATAATTACGAAGGTAATAAAGACGCCAAGGTGATTATCTCTGAATATGCTGACTATCAGTGTCCATTCTGTTCCACGGTTTTTCCATATCTCTCGGATATCGTGAAAGAGTATGATGGTCAAGTCGGCCTAGTCTTTCGCTCTTATATTTTAAGCTATCATCAAAACGGTACCGCCGCGGCTTCGGCGGCTAATGCCGCTGCTCTTCAAGGCTACTGGGAACCATATGCTAAGAAGCTCTTTAAAGAACAATCAAATTGGGAATCTCTTTCTGCTTCTGACCGGGACAATCATTTCCGTGAATATTTTGTCGAAGTGACCGAAGATAAGGGTGATACGGAAAAATTCCTTAAAGATATGAATTCTGATGCGGTAAAGCAAAAAATCAAAGCCGATATGGCAATTTCCAAGCGTCTTGGCGTCAACGAAACCCCAACCATCTATATTAATGGCAAGGTCTTCGAGCTTCCTTCCGCTAAGGAAAAAGAATTCAAGGAAAAACTCCGCGAAGTCATTAACCAAGCACTAAAATCTTAGTTTAGGCATATACTAGTATTATGAACCACAATTTTGATCCGGACTATCTGGCTGCTAATCACCCACCCACCTTTTTCTTCTATGATTTGGAGACTTCAGGTATTAATCCGCGCGAGGATCGCATCATGCAGTTTGCTGGTCAACGTACCGACCTTGACTTTAATCCCATCGGCGATCCAGTTAATCTTTTCGTTCGTCTCGATGAAGATACTTTGCCGAGTCCTTACGCTATCGTCACCACCAATATCACCCCGAATGATACACGTATGGATGGTCTTTCTGAGCCAGAACTTTGCAAGATTTTACAAGAGGAAATTTTCACCCCGAATACAATTATTTGCGGCTTTAATTCTGTGCGTTTCGATGATGAGTTTATTCGCTATCTGTTTTGGCGTAATTTTTATGATCCATATACTTGGCAATATCTCGATGGTCGCAGTAAGTTCGATATTTTGGATGTTGTACGCATGGTGCGGGCGCTGCGTCCAGAGGGAATCAATTGGCCAGTTACCGTAGATACTAAGACTGGCGAGAAAAAACCGACCAACCGTCTCGAACTCCTCACTGCTCTGAACGGAATCACGCACGAGCATGCCCATGATGCGCTTTCAGATATTTATGCCACGATCGCTGTAGCGAAAATTATTCATGAAAAGCAGTCAAAACTTCTTGATTTTCTCTTAAAATTGCGTGATAAAAAACAGCTTCTGCGTTTTCTGAACGCCACAAACCTTTCCGTTGATTCTGCCACACCCTTTGTCTATACCAGTGGTCATTATTCGAGTAAAACCAACCATACCACCGTCGCCATACCAATCGCGCCAGGGAAGAATCAAAATATCCTAGTCTTCGATTTACGCTACAATGTCGAGGATATTTTGCAGGCGGAAAAGGAATTCAAGCCTGAAGAAAAAGTCAGTCGAGCTGGTAAAAAATATCAAACTTGGTTCGATTTCTCGAAGTACGTCAAAGAACTAACTCCGAGTAAATGCCCGGCGGTCGCGCCGCTCTCAGTCTTGGATGTCGAAACTACCGAATCTAGTTCGAATGGGGTCGAGGAATTTCCAGTCGGTACTACTGGCTGGCAGAAAATTAAGCTCGAAAAATCTCAGATGGAAAAGAATCTCGAGACCCTAAAGAACCACCCAGAATTCATTGAGCGAATGCGGGAATTATTCACCCGCGAGCGTAATTTTGATAAGCTCGAAGAGGCCGAATCGAGGCTTTATGATGGTTTCTTAAACAACGAAGATCGTAAACAGGCTTCCGTCGTGCCAAATCTTCGTGCTAATGAGCTGGCTGATTTTCATCCACTCTTTCAAGATGAGCGTCTCGATTCACTACTACTTAATTATAAGGGGCGAAATTTTCCAAATGCGCTCAGTCAAGATGAGATTACGAAATTTGAAAAATACCGTGCCGCTAGAATTGCTCGTCAGACTCCTAGCTTTATCCAAGCGATGAATGATCTATTGAAACATTATCAAACTACCGGCGAAACTGCCGACGGTCGTAAAATT
>QWCO01001537.1_pt1 | contig 10245 bp, 15 predicted proteins | sample 1972611 | NCBI WGS metagenome assembly QWCO01 (sample SAMN09866706, study PRJNA288562) | Human oral metagenome isolate term1_saliva, whole genome shotgun sequencing... | reverse complement strand
AGAATTAGAGGCGAGAGGATGGACACAAAGACAATTTGCCGATATTATTGGAATTTCTGCACCTGAACTCAATAATATCATCAAAGGAAAGAAAAATTTAACTCCTGCACTTGCAGTTCGTATTGGAGAGGCATTTGGAACTTCTGCTGAAGTGTGGATGAATATGCAGATCCATTATAGCTTGGATCTTGCGAAAAAAGAAGAAGTAAAAAGAATTGAAAGAGTCCACGAAAAACTCAAAGAATACGGATTTGAAGATCTTGCGAAACTTGATGATGAAACTATTGAGAAAGTTCTACTGAAAAAAGAAAAAAAACCAGAGCAGAAACAAGCAATTTTTGCTTAGCTTTCTAGTATTTTCAGAAATCTTTCTAGTTTAAATTTATATCACAGGAAACACTAGCCGTAATCTAGTGTTTTTTGCTTTCTAGTTCGCTTTCTTTTAGCTAAAATCGTATAAAAAAATCAGATAGATGATTTTAGACGAAAAAAAAACACGCTCCTCTTGGAGCGTGCGTGGTATCTAAGTAGATCCTACCTATTTCTGATATCTCGTAGTAGCGATATATTCATTAGTAATTCTGATTTCTTCTTCTAGTTTTCTAACTTTCTCAGCTACGAAAGTTCTCTCTCCCTGTAGGTTCTCAAAAATCTTTCTGCATCTCAGCACCGTATCATAAAACGAAAGTGAGTAATCCTGAACTCTGATTGCATTAGGTCAGATTCAGCTTCAGGAGCTCTTTCAGCTTCCGTTCTGCTCCAGGACATAGACCTTTCCACCTGCAATATGATCTACAATAGCGATATGACCATATTTGCCTTTCGTTCTGATGATAATATCTCACTGCATCAGATCATCGGTTCCCTTGATAATTTCCCGCCCCTTTGCAAAAAGGCGATTATTCGCAACATTCTTTGCATCTCCGAGCGATCCAATTTTTCCGAGTCCTACGACTTTGTCTAAATAGAGTTTCGCAAGATCAACACACTGGAAGCCATAGCCCCCATCATAGTCTATTCTCCTTCCTAGCCATTCGTTGCGGAAGTCGGTATATGGTCTGTTCATTAGATAAAGTCAAAAAAACTAAAAGCATGATGAATCGTTCACGATTGAATGTTTCTGCCAAAAATTAAGACATCCTCGTAATCGAAGTAATTCGCAAAATGATCGTCGCCTCGCTGTCAGACTTCTACTATTTTTGCGTTATCCTTGCTCTCTAGCATCACATTCACAGCGTGCCAAGCTCCTCTGAGATTGTGAATCTTATTGATCGTATCATTATCACGAATATCATCCTGGAACTCACTTTTTGCTGACCTCGTATAGATGAACGAGTAGCCGTTCTTAAAAAGATCAGCCATAAGTAGAGTATCTTTCTCAAAATCTATGCAGAAGTGAGCAATCTTACGATCAGGATTCTTTTTGTTCCATCGTTCGCAAATGACTGCTCCAGCTAGCATCTCATTATTCCCCTCATTAACATTCACTCCCAACTGAGTGAGTCTGTTTTTGAGCTGCTGAATTTCTAATTGATTGACTTTGTAGCCGAGATTTAGCCAAAGATTATTGAGGCAGGAGTAAAGCCAGCAGTTCCCTGCATCTTGCTCTACTACCGCTTTCCTTTCGTTCCACCTCTCTTTGAGCTTTAGCTGGGATTTAAGTCCTTGAGCTTTATAGATTAGCTCTCTGAGTATTGCTTCATTCATTATTTAGTATTTTTATCAGATGAAACGCCAATATCTCCGAATACATTCGTATTGATTCGCTTCGTAATGATATTTAGTATTGGCATTCCTAGTCCTACTGCTAGGATTTGGGCTTCTCCATCTAATCCACTCAATGAGCTAATTAGATAGACTACAAGGGCATTGAATACCTGCCGACACAATGTCCTAAAGGCTTTGTTGTTGTTTCGTAAATCTTTCATGATATTTAGAAAAAAAATAAAAACTACTTAAGATCTTTCAAAGCTTGGAGGAATTCCTGCCTCTGTTCCTTGATGGCCACATTATGATCCTTCACAATCCCATTGATATTGTCCGTGAAGTAGATGATTGAGAATATGACTGCACCTAAAGATAGCAGCACAAAAAAGATAAAAGTCCCTCTTTCGCTACTTGTAATCTTGACAGCTGCAGTTCAAGCCTTATCAACAATATTTGGTATATCTAGTGTCATTTTGTATCATAATTAAGAAATAAAATCCTGAATACATTTTTTGCAGTGTTCCTTATCCAACCAGTCCAGCACCGCTACGATTGCTCTACCAACCCAAGTCAGCGTTCAGCTTTTTTCATTTTTGCCTAGCACCGAGCTGATAGTTTCCTGTATCCTACCGAACTTATATCACTCAGACTTGATCAGCAACCTGTTCAGCATATCCCTGCAGACTGAGTTCCCTATCTGATCCAACCCTATTGCTATGGAGCGGATAATAGAGCTGAGGTATCCGAGCGATTTTTCTCCTGCACTTTTTCAATGAGGGAAAAGAAATCTGATTCCAATCTCCACGGTAGTCCAGATAATCCCAAGCGGTAGCATCAAGCACGCTAGAGCTACGGACACAACGAGGAGAACTATACTTTTAAGGAGTTTGAGCATCTTCTTTTTTAGGAGGTAAAGAGAAGAACTCTTCAACTTCAGGAGGGAATTTTGTTCCGATGGAGAGAAGCCATTGATATTGCTCTTTGCTTACATACTTTTTGATGTCTGCAAGATCAATGTTATCAATCGTGGTTTCTTCTCCGTGGGTTTTAATTACAAGTCCAGAGTAAATCGCCCTAAATCCCATAACGAATTGCTGCATCTCATCAGTTAGATATTTATCTTTGGGGATTGTGATTTTTATGATTTTCTCTGGAATATAGAGGGTGGCTAGCTCCTCTTTGGTAGGTTCTCTCGTCTCCATTCTACAGTTAGAATAAGTATGCATCCTCGCTGGATCTGCTCGGAATTTAGTCCCGTCTGGACGAGTTCATATCGTTGTTATCATACTTCATACAAAAAAAAGATAAAATTATTCTCAATATACTCTGATTTTATATTTTTTTCAATTTTCATCTTTTATTATTTTGTATCAGACCGCATTGATTGGAGGTATTGTTCACGCAGTTGCTGAATTTTCTAGCTCATTTCAAAAATAGAAATCACCTCAAAAAAACGTTCAATCAGGTAAAAATCAAGAAATAGTGCAATTTAATTCATCTCAAACAGTTTTTTCGGTGTAGGATTCGGCTACAACAGCTAGCATATTCTTTTTTGACAAAGATATATTCTCTGAAACGAAATAAAAAAATGTAAAAACAGTTTCAAATGTCACATTTGTTCCTCAAGAATCTTTAAATCAAGTGAAAAATACTGCATCTCAATTAGATTTATTCACTTTACCTATCATAGGATTAGACAAATATTGTCCAGAAAAAATAGTTTTATTTCAGACTTTCATTGTTGTGCGTAATCTATTTTTTTCTGTAGGCTTTATTTTGTATCTCAATACTGTTCAACTTACAGACAAACTAGTCGGTGTATAATTAACACTTCAATAAGCTGCTATTGTGGCTCATGAGAATACCTGCGATTTTTCATTTATTCAAGTTCAAACCCAAATGGTTTCTTCATTTCTTCATAGAACATTTTGCAAAAAAGAAATAGAATTACAAAAAGGAACAAATTTTGTGTAAATATAATCACCCGATCAGGTGTCAGCAATTAACCTTAAAGCTTCACTATATTGCGAACTATCGCAGGCTATTTCATAATAATTATCATTATTTACTATTCAGTTTGTTTGACTGACAACAATCGATATTTTTTTGTTTTTAAACTCATTTCATCCAATAATTCACGATAACTGAACTTCAAATTCTTTCCAATCTTCTTCAATATCTGTATATTGAATACTACCTGTTGCTTTAATTACTCAATCCCCAACCCAAGCAATTTCATTAACTGTAGGTGTTTTGTCTATACTTCATTGAAGTGTAAAATTTAATGCAGTCGTTGGGCTTCATACTTTACGAACTTTTACCTTTATTTTATCAGAAGGAAATTCTGAAGAAAATCTTTGTATATGTAAGTATGCGTTATTTTGTGTTCTTCAGATTTCATATCATATAGAACAATTGTCATACTTTGGTAAAAACTGAACTCAAAGCTTATCTCATCATAATAGTTTTTCTCAAACTATAAATTTTTTTGTCAACGAACTAGAAGAAATTCATCATTGAATTGATTTAATTTCAGATTCTAATGAATCTGTCTTTTGAGCTACGGACTGAATCTTAGGGATCAGATTTCTTTCATCTTTTGCTACTCAGCTCGTAACTGTAGCCAAAAGAAGAAAATTCTGACTAGGTACGGACGGTCAGGTTTTTATGCCAGCTATTCCTGTACCATCTTCGGCATTATTCCCTCCGAAATCTATCTTGGCTTGATCTACTTCGATATACACCTTATAATCTCCAGTAGTAGGGAGATCAATCACTTCGTCAGATTCAAAAAAAGCAAGAATCTTTTGTCCGTTAGATCTTACTAGCGGAACAATAGCTTGCACAGGTTGGAGCTTATTTCCTACAACAGTTCCTCCTTCAATCACTCCTCAATCTGTAAGCCCTCTGACGAGTCCACTAATATCATGATCGTAGGTAATATTCTCTCAGTTTAAGTTTCCTATTCTCTGCATATCTGATTCAAACACTAATTAAAAATCTTCTATTCAATACTATATTGCTTACATTCAAAAAACTGTTCAATCTCAAGGTCAAATAAAAAAAATCTGACCGTCCATTCCCAGTCAGATTTCTTCTTTTTTTGCTCAAATTAGAGTGATTGCACATTGGTTAATACTCCAAGAGCCTCTGCATTCTCTACTTGGAAATCAGTTCTGATAGAGAGGTAGAAGATGTTTGCTTCTAACTCAGCATCTCTGTCCATTTCTAAAGTAAAGTCTCTCTGGATTCCCCAGATGAGGTTGTTTGGATCAGTCATAATTACATCAGTACCATCAGTTAAGCACTCATGCACTTTCTCATTTCCAGTATAGGTATAAGGAACTGGTGTATCAAAAGTAATAGTTGTACCACTTTTGTTTGCAACAGATCCTACCCATTCAAGAGCAGTTCCAATACCAACCACCAATTCATCTCCTACATCAATATTATTTGCACTTGCTACAGCGATGGTTTTTTGTCCTGCAGTATTTGCACTTGCAAGGGTAGTTGAGGCTCCGCCAACCTTTACTACTGGTCTATCTTCTCTGAGCAATGGAATATCAATAAAGTTTTTCCCTGCATATCCTGCTTGGTTTACAGTATTATACCCAGCCAAAGCCTGATATTTCTCTAAGTAGTCCAACTTCAGTCCATCAGACATAAAGATTTCCAAGCCTGAGCGGTACTGATTCTTGAAAGACTTTCTAAGCTTTTTCAATTTTCCAAGGTCAATACTTCTCTTGTCAAATACATTAGTGTCTGAAGCATCTACGATTACTCCAGCTCTTGCAAGGAAACCATCTACTTGATTGAGTGTAGAGATAACATTTGGCGTAGCAGTGGTGTCTCCAATATATCTACCATAGAGAGCCGTCTTTTCCAATTGGTTTCCTGCTCTTTTTGCGAGCATTCTCATCAAATGTTCCTTGAAGGCTGGACCTTCAATATTATCTTCCAATTCGTCATCAAGAATCATAACCTTTGCTCTCATCTTCTTAGACTTTAATTGGATAGAATCAGTCGCTGATTCTACTGCTTTCCCAGTAAATTTTGTCCCTGATCTTCCAGCAGGGTAGAGCACCTCTTCTCCAATATTTACTTTTGCAATTTCTTTGATTGGAGTGTTCATTTTTACCTTTCTTACTTTTTTAAGCAAAGCAGATTCGTCTTGGATATAGTCAATAAACAAATCTGCCTGCTGAGTATTCAAATGCACAAGCTTAGAGTTCCCCGCTTCTGCATTAAATGCTTTCGCAATTTTTTGTGTAATATTCATTGTAAATGTCAAATAGAGAATAAAAAATTTTTAATTGTTAAAGTCCCAAGGATCATCAGCTGATTTATTTACATCTTGCTGCTGATTGCTTGATGGACTTAAACCTTCTAGGGTTTCAACTCTTTCTTCTAGTTTTTTTACTTTCTCCTCAAAGAGTGATTTTAGATCTTCTTTAAGACCTTCTATGCTATCTGCAGACACAAACAAATCAGCATACTTCGTGATTTGCTCTTGCATTGCATTGACAGTCTTTTTAACCTCTGCAATAGTATTTGCAGTTTTTTCTACTTCCTCATTTTTTGAGTCAGTTTCATCTACTTCAGTTTCTAGCTCTTTATGAACCTCAGCAATCTGTTCACTAATTTTCAAGACCTCCTCCTTATTATCTTCCTGAATCTTAGTGATGAGTTGTGAGTTTAAAGCCGCTAGTTTAGCGATTTTCTCCTTCATATTCCTTAGTATAAAAAATAAATACATTATGCTTACATTCAAAAAACTGTTCAATCTCAAGGTCAAATTATTTTTTCAAATCTTTCTTGAGATTTTTTAGAGCCTTTTTATCTGGTTTATCCTTATTTTTGACTTCGTCATAACTATTTTGTCCTGTAATAGCAGGTAAGAGTTCCATCATCTCCATTACATATTCCAAAGTCCAACTCCTGATAGCCTCACGATCTTGGTGGAGGTAATGCATCAACGCCCCCTCAATCAAAAAGAATTTCCCAAAGTCAATTTCCTTTTTTTTCTGCTCTTTTTTGAGGTTTTTATTGTTCACAAGAGAGGCAAAAAGCCCCTCCATTTGTCTTTTGTTGAGCTGAGGGACATCTTTATTAAATTCTGAAATAACCTTCAGATACCCAGCTTGTGGATCTTCATTCAGCAACAAAAAATCCCCCCAAAGCAAGGCTCAGACTTTAAACTCTTTCCCTCGTGCTTTATAGCTGAGCACTGTTCTCATACTCCTCATGAAGTCTTTTATTGATATAAAGAATCATGCTCTGAATATGGTTTTTAGTCCAATACCTCATTTCCACCTTTTCATTTTTGATGGAGAGGTATTCTTTAATGATTGGTTCTCGTTGTTTTTTAGTATTCATTCTCAAAAAACGAGAAAGAATATTGGTTTTTATATTCAGAATTTGCATTGCTAGCAAAGGGGGGATGTCTCCAGCGAGATACTTTACCCCTTGGATTTGAATTTCGTCAATTCTTTCGTTTTCATCAAGGTTAATTACCGTCATTATTTCAACTTAGCTTTGAGATAAAAAATAAAGGTATTTAATGCTTCTTTACCTTTTTCTATCAGTCCTTTCCTCAGATAACTACGAGCTGGCATGTTTGGTGTTCCAAACTCTTGATAGCGAGCATATTCCATGATTGGAGTTTTCCCTTCTGTTAGTCCATGCTGGAGATTGACTCAAATTTTTGCTTCCAGATTATCATTGACTTCATAGGCAATAGACCTCTGCAAGTTTCCTGTTACAGGTCTAGTAAGGTCTTTTGGTGGTCTCGTAGGATCACGAGGAGTGATGGCTCTGATATCATCTGTAAGCTGTTCTGCTGCTACTGAGAGCCCATCTTTGATTATCCCTCTCAATTCTTCAACTCCAGCTAGATTGATGGTAAAATTACTCATTGAGCGTTTCCACATAGAGAAGTAAATGATCGTCCTCTCCGCCAAATCATGGAGTTGCATAAACGAACTCTACCTGATATTTTTGCCCTTTATCATCCTCAATACGATTCCCTTTTTCAATTTGAGGTCAGAATTCCAATCTGATAGTATGCGAAGCTTTCAAATATTCCATCTGATTTGGTCTACTTGCAATCCCCAGTGTTTGATTATATTTTGCATCGTTGAGCATAATCAAACAAGGAATATTCTCTTGATCTTTAGTTCGCTCTTTGATTACTTCTCCATTGGGGAAAGTATTGGACTTTTGCTTTCGCACACTGATTTCCCTGTTGAAATCCGATTTGAATGAGCTGAGGAGCGACATGCTAGATTCTCTTACAAGATAAAAGACGAAAAGGCTTCAAAAGCTGATTTCGGTTAGTGGTTTGCTTTACGATACTGGCTTTTTCGCTCTCTGTCCTGCTAAAATAAGAGATTCTAAGGGTATCTATCTGCTTGGATTGGATTTCTAATTCTCCTCAGTTTTTTTCTATTCTAAGAGCCTCTTTTACTCGTTCCACAAGGGCAGTTTCCAAAGCTTCAGGCATTTGCTCAAATCCTGCAGTATAGTGAACTTCCACCTCTCCCTTGACTTTTTCTGTGAGATAGAGAATATTTTTCTGATATCTTTTTACTTCGTAATTACCTACACTTTCCACCGAAATGATTGGTGCAGAAAGGAAGAGCATTGCACTCTTCCCTACACTAATCCACTCGGTCTTTTTATGTGGCTCTAGTTTATAGTCAAGCTGTTGCTCTAATGCTGATTGAGTCCTTCTTCAATCTCTACTCCAAGTTCTTGTGCGAAGGCTTTAAGTTCTTCATCACTTGCAGTATCAAGATCAATTTCTTTCTTTTCTGGCTCTTCTTCTTTCTGTTTTTCAAGAGCGGTTGCTATAATCTCTCTTATGGTATTTGCAGTAGTATTACTAGGATTTTTAATTTCAATTCCCTTTTCAGCTGCAAATTTTAGAAGTTCTGCTTTTGTCATTTCTGCAAGAGCAAGCTCTTTGCTTTCTTCAGTCTCTCCGAGTTTTATCCATCCAGCGAGAAGTAAAGCTTCAGGATTTTCAACTTCAATAATTGCTCATGGGCGATATCCGTTATACATCACATTAGTTGCGTTCTTTAGTTTAGTTAGTGTCATTTTTTACATCATAAAAAATAAAAAAACACCTCCTTATAGTTCAGGAGGTGTTCAATCTCAAGGTCAAATAAAAAACTAATATTACTGTCTTATGAATTTAGAAGTTCTTTTTTCTTTTTTTCAAATTCCTCTTTTGTGAGGATTCAGTTTTTATAAAGCTTCCCTAGTTTTTCTATTTTATCTAAATCATTGTGTTCTGAAGAATGCTGTTGAGGTTTTCACATCTTATCTTCAATAGCTTTTTTTGCATCTTCGCATCTATCAATTCAAGAGAATCTTACCGGTTTATCATTCCCTGTAAAAAATTCTAATACTCCACCTACATGGGTATTGATATTGTTGATCTTATCATATCTTACTTCTTGAATCGTCTTAAACCATAGCCCGCTCTCAAGTCTTACTTTTTCATTTTCTATGATAAGTTTTTTGCTATTAAAACTTAGCATTCGTAAAAAAAATAGTCCTGAGGCTATCAAAAAAGCAAAGCCAGCTGAACTATTTCATTCTATAAACTGAGCTATTGCAATAACCAAAAATACTACAAAAAAAAGGAAAAGTGGGAAAGTATAGATTCATTTTCTCCCAAATACCTTTTGTCCAGCTTCGTTCCTCATGATAACAAAATTTTACAATCTAAAAACCACCTATAACACATTGTCGACCAAACAATCCCCAAAAGAGAAAGTGCCATAGGTGGTTTGCTTTCTCTTGGGTTTCTGGTTTGGTCTCTTCTGTATATAGGATTTTTTACAGAAAAGTCAAGAAAAAACTGACTCTACAGAGAGTCAGCCTTTTTTATGTAAGAACAGAGAATGCTATTCAGGATCTTGCTCGTCAATAATATTGAGAACCGTTCCATCTACGAGCGGGAATGCAGTTACTTCTACATCCACTCCGATACCTTCCTCATTATCATCGTCATTCAAGAAGTTTAATTCTAAAGCCTCTCCTGATTGATACCCCTTAGGGAACTCAATAGTAAGATTCTTTCCATATTCATTCGTATTTACAAACTTAAATCTAGAAAGTTTCTGAGACTTCATAATGTTTTTGTACACAATCTTTTTAACTGCATTTGGAGTGTATTCGTATACAATCTCTACTTTTTTATCTACTGCATTTTTGAAGACAATTCCTGTATCTCCGTTAATATTTACCAAAGAATAATGAGTGTTTGCACTCCAAGCAGTATTTGCACCATCTTTGTCGTAAGTTACGGTCTTGATAGTTACATTTGTGTCATTAGCATTTTTATGAGGAAGGATTACGACTTGCCCTGCAGCTGCTTCTCAAGCATTAAGTACAAAGGTGTCAGTCTGCTTAGTCCCTGCGACCTTGCTTACTTCTCCGAGTCCATCAATCTGACTCAAAACATCAAACTTAATTTGGAAAAGCTTTGCTGAAAATTTGGCTTCAGTAATTCTTGTCCTAGGAGCC
>QWCO01001802.1_pt1 | contig 10247 bp, 9 predicted proteins | sample 1972611 | NCBI WGS metagenome assembly QWCO01 (sample SAMN09866706, study PRJNA288562) | Human oral metagenome isolate term1_saliva, whole genome shotgun sequencing... | reverse complement strand
ACAAATTCAATCTCCTACATAACAAGCAACTTTTTATCAATCAGCTCAAGAGTAACACCCTTGGCGCAAGAACCATTGACGAAGGCTCGATGAATGAAGACAGCGGTATGAATTTTTCCGAATACGTAGCTGTACTTTCGGGCAATACCGACCTTCTAGAAAAGGCAAAGCTCGACAAGAAGATTACCGCTTTGGAGTCAGAGCGCAAAAACTTCATGAAAGAGCGTGATTCGGCTTCGGGAAAACTCTGTGAACTTCAACATTCTGTAGATTTCCATTCCTCACGTGTGGCAGAAGCCCAAAATGACCTCGCACAATTTGAGAAACGAGTGCAGCGTGATAGTGATGGAAATCCAATAAACAAACTAGAAATCAATGGAGTAAAGGATAATAGTGACTTCAAAACCGTTGCTGCACGCTTACAGGAAATAGAAGAAAAAGCTCGGACAAAGGGTGAATACCATAAGATAGGCTCACTATATAACTTCGATATATTTGTCAAAACAGAGAGTTCTATGAAGGACTTATTTCAAAGTACTATCAATCGTTTCTTCGTGAAAGGTGAAGGTAGTATTTATTATACACACAATAACGGTAAGTTAGCAAGCGATCCTAAGCTAGCTTGTCTAAACTTTATCTCTGCCCTAGACCGAATACCTAAAGTAATTGCTACTCACGAAAAAGAACTCGCCAAGGCTACAAAAGACATTGACGTGTACAAAGCCATCTCCACCGGAGTTTGGAACAAGGAGGATAAGCTGCGCAGCATCAAAGCCCAAGCTGCAGAACTTGATCGAAAGATTGCACTGACGCTTAATCCTCCCTCGGAAGAGAATGTAGCGAAAGATGGGGAACAGACAAGGAATACGCAGGAGCAGAGCGGACAGCACCAGAGCATCGGAAATGGGAATACCGCTGGTTCTTCATTGGATACTTCAAAGACGTTTAAGTCTGCTTCCACCTACGCTCAAACTTCCACTCCACAAAAGGAGGAGAAACAAGATATCATGAGCAAAGTAGTGTTCAGTAGACCGAAGATGAGATGATGTATTGTGGAGAATATACAAAAAAGAGTGGGACTGTACCGACGAAGTGTACAGCCCCATTATCACTTTTTATAGTGCTAGCAAAGCGACTAAAGTCTTTACCGGCACTTCTAACTGAATGCAAAGGTAATACATATGCTTGAATTACCCAAGCATTTCCCCGATATTTTTTATCCCAGTTGCCTTTATAATCGTCTTTTGGACCTCTTGAAACGCATTATACTTCTCAAATAATTGGGATAATTCTCTTTTCAAATCAGCCTGTCTATTCTGTGACACAATACCTATCATATAATAAATGACTTTTATCGCACCATAGAGGTTCTGATAATTTGTTTCCTCCATCTTACCTGCGGGACCACGTCTTATAGACACTGGCAGAGCAATATCGTATAGAACATTGCCATGAGCACAATAATTCCTTATCGTATTTATTAGACACAGGTAGCTCTCAAATACAACAAGTTGCTTTATTCCAAAATGCTCCCCAATTCTTCTCCTAACTAGCTGATTCTTGAGAGCACTAAAGAGATGTATGACACTTCCCAAAGTCATAAACTCTAATGTCTTCCAAGCTGGAGCATACTTATCGTTGATATGGGTTTGATGATGTTGCTTTATCACTGGTGTCCGCTTAAATCGACTAGTGTATACTTCTTGGTCAAAGCTTTGTATGTAGTTAGCTGTAACAATAGAAGGATCAACAAACCACGTAGGAGAGGTCTTATAGTAGTTTGAGACATAATAAGTCAGAAATGTCCTAAGGTGAATCTCTATTCGATTTAGATACCTAGTTAGGATGCCTCGAAGATTGAAGTCAAAGTAGTACAGCCTGACAATGTCATCAAAGTTAGTCCCCTCCCGAAACTCATGCGTCCTACGAACTTTACATGGGTATGAACGCTCAAAAGGAAACCAGTAAAAGCCTAAACGATAATAACCAACATCCGATAAGACCTCCTTAGCCTTATCTTCATTGTCTATGATCATTCCTCGCTGCCTTAGAAGGCTTATCTGCTCGTCAATGTTGATTGCTTCTTTTGCCATAAATCTATTTTATTGCAAAGGTAACGGAAAGAGATGACTTATAGTCCTTTTTATCCAAGTATTTTACTCCAAAGAGGGCTGAAATGAGTCTTTACTAGCTTTCTCTCCGTTTAAGCATATTATCTACCTCATCTCTCAAAAAGAGTAGGCGACCATTAGCTTTGAGATAGGGAATCTTTCCTTGCGACACCCAGTTATAGATGGTCTTCTGCTCAACTTTGAGGAGCTTGGAAACATCAATATTGTTCTTCGGTATAATGCGGATCTAGATAAGGCATGTTTTTCTTTGTTGATAGTTTCCTTGGCTATCCTGAATGAGGATACCTTGTTCCTTCATATAGGCAATATATTTCTTAGCTGTTCGATCTTTGATTTCAAGCTCTTTCATCAAAACGTCGCAAAGCTGTTGATAGGAAAGACGTGTTGCTGAGCGGAAGACTTCACGTACGACAGCGTGGAGTTCATTACTTTTACGTTTATCCTTATCTTCCTTAGACTTCTCTCCTCGATAAACGTGCATATCGAGCGCTTTGTCCCAGCCAAATAGCATCATGGGTACATCTAATGGACTTCCGTCGCGTACTTTCAAGGCTTTCACTACCGAGTATTCAGGGTTTTCATCTTTCTCAATGGAGAGAATGCCAGCAGATTTCCTTTGCAGTTCTGAGCCGATATGCCCCCTCAGCTTGATACCATTCGGAACAAAGTGAAGCACACAAATTATACACGTATTATAGATCCCAGCTAAACGATACAGATCATCAACGATAGCAATACTCTCTGTCTCATCATTAGCGGAGCGAATGAGATCGGCTATGCCGTCAATGACTACAAGATGTATTCCTCCGTACTTATGATAGTACAAGTCCATACTTTCCCGGATAAGTTTCAGTCTATCCTTACGAGAGAGTGAGGCTAGATATAAAGAATGATAATAATCAGGAACTTCTGTAAGAGAAGCCCTGCGCAATGTTTTTCCTAAATTTTTATGAAGCTGAGCCTCAGATTGCTCCGTATCATAATGAAGTACAGCCAGACCTTTAGGATTAGGTGTGACTTCTAGACCAAGAGTTTGTTCTGTTGCTAAACGCTCTGAACCTAATGTCCCAGAGAGAATAGCTGCAATATAATTACTCTTTCCCGTTCCCTCTCCACCTGTAATACAGAAAAGATTATCTTGTGTTCCCAATGGGACTCCATTAACAGCTACTACTGATTTTGATACATCTGGAGGATTATCATAGTCAATTTCACATGAACGTAACATCATAATAGTTTGCGTGTATATCTGAGAAAACATATCTGATAATAAGCATCGTAAATCATCTGCAGTTCGCCCTAATGCGAAGAAATCAGAAATGTCTTTTTCACTCTTAATACCCTGCAAGGGTAAATGTAAAGCGAGCACATTATACTGAGATAATAATTGTGTTTGCCGATGGGCTTCACGAACACCAGTCTCATCTACATCGTATAGAATAATTATATGACGAAAGCGAAGCTGAAGACTTTCTATTATATTCGCTGGGATAGTGGCTGTTTCGCTATTGAAGCAAATAGCATGAAAATGATGTGCTGATAATGAAAGTACATCTTTCTCTCCTCCTGTAATAAAGAGTATGTCTCCCTTATTAGGCAATTGCTCAAAACCAAATATATGGTCTCCAAGCTTTTCCCCACCATAAACAAAGCGGAGCTTACTAAAAGGACGATAGATCTTGACAAATGCACCCATTACATAGCAAAATATAGGTTCCTCCTCAGATGAAACCAAACTATATGAATTTCCTTGATTGGAAATAGCTTCGTAACGTGAAAGTGATTTTACCTTAAATCGTTGCAAGGTTTGTTGAGTAATGCCATACCTAGTCCAATAAGCAAGTTCGTGATCAGAGAAGGATTGCTCATATAATTGATAGCTCCTATTATTCGGACTACCATTTGTTGGTTCCACCTCACGTTCGTTTTTACACGACAACTTCCGTTTTGCCTTAGACTCTGATCGGAAAACAGACAGAGATGGCAATTCTTCACAGTTTAAATTGAGCTGTAAATCTCGTATGATACTCGCTAACACTCTAGAGAAATCTACACGAACATCTAATCCGAGCATGGAAGCTGCAAACCAGAAACAATCTCCCGAATACATTTCATTCCCAAAATCTTTCATCCTATAACACTGATGCTTACTGTCAAAATAGATATTGCATGATGCTTTATGGTCATCATACAAAGGATTACGAAAATTTCGCTTGAGAACGAAATCAATGGGCATATAAAAGCAGAAAACTTCAAGCCCCCTATTAGTATGCTCTAGAATATCTTCTTTTAGACTCATAAATCTTCAATATGTTTTTCGTGATCTCCCATGTAACCTTTAATGATTCCATCTTTATAAGCATTTAACCGTTGTAAAGCCTCAAGACGTCTAAATCCCTTAAATGTTGCCCTACCAGTTTTAACAGCCAGATACAAGCCCTTAAAAGGATAAACAACATGATTACTTGATAGATAACGATAAGGAATAGAGTTTGTTTCTCTCCAGCGTGCTAGAGATGCTTTGGAGATTCCAAGTAATCGTAAAACATCTGATGTGCTTAATTCTATTTTATCCTCCAGGACAATGTATTCCCTTCTTAATTCTAGAATAAAACTTGTAACCCGGTGTAATTCTTGATGAATAGCTTTGATTTCATCATACAGTAAAGTTGGTTCATTCGCTTCCATATATCTGAAGTAAGTTATTACAACAATCTCGGATAACACGTAGCATCTCTGTTATCTTTTGTTTCTTCCTACTCTCTCTAAGATCTAATAGCAATTGTAAAATCAAATGCTCTAGCATGTCACCACGGTCTTCAGTTTGCATGTATAACAATTCTAAGAATTCAGAGAAATCTATTGTATGTAATCCGTCGTTATCTTCAAGTTCCCTAAGTGAGGGCAACATTTGAAGCTTTTGAGTAGGAATATGAACAATAACCATAGCTAATTCAAAACCTGAAAGGCAATTTGCATAAGTGTCAAGACGCATATTAGGCATTTGCCGACAACGCTTACTAAAGTTTGAGAGGTCTGCTCCAGATTTAGCAGCAGCTTCTTTCGGACAAGTACACTTGTACAATTCCTCTTCTAAAGTTGGTTTTACGATGATAATGTGTCCCTTATTCTTATATCTGTCATTTGGTCTATGCATAAATATACCGTTATAGTTTTACTATGCAAAGGTCTTACGACAGTATTAATAAAGAAGAATAAAAAAATACCTTTATTAGGTAGTATTTTACGAGCAATAGTTGAAATAGAAAGTCTTGTTATTAGCTCTATCTCTATAACCATCGGTGCATGGTGCAAGTCCCTATATATATAAGGCTTGCACCATGCACCGAAAACTGTAGCCAAAGCATTTATAATAGATTTATTATGAATAATTTGGGAATAGTTCTTTTTGTATGTAATTTTGAACTCAGGAAGCAATGTAATGTGTTTCCCATTGCAGTATCTGTGGGTACTCCCTAAATACTCTCTTATGGCTACAATTTGGCTACATTAGAAAAATAAAAATCTCTAAAAAGCTACGATACAAGGAGTTACAGGATTTCGTTCACAATCCTCTCTCTCCGCAAACAAGGGTGTAAATCTGCAAGTTATGCGATTTACACCCTTTTCTACACCCAATATTTACTTGAGGATATGAGGACACAGCCTATCATACCAAACTGTAGATATTCATCTTTTGGTAAGATGCAATCGAGTAACAATCCATTCTTTATTTCGCTTATCATATTTGATCATATCTCTATACATAGGTAAGAGAAGTAATGCAGAGTCTATTGCAGTGGCTTCTATTTGATAGGTACTATCCAGGTGTTTTATATGTATTGGATACCTATTAAGAATCAAATCTAAGCAACTAGACAACGAATCATTGGCTTGATCAAGCTCCTTATACGTTACAGGTTCTCCATTCTTAACTCTATACACAAGAAGGGTATCCATTCCAAGCATTCTTGTGAAGGTTGAATCTCGTTGTTCTAAGAGGGTTACAAGATTCTGGTTAGAAGTAATATCTTCTTCTAAGGCATTATTCCTATCTAATATCAGAAATAGAGCGATTAATAGTGCAAAACAGATCACTAGAAGAGCTTTAATCCCCAAAAGAAAAGAGGCGTTATTCCTTTTCTTTTCTTCTTCTATACTCTGAATTAGTTCATTAGCAAAATTTTGATTTATCTGCGACTGCAGTCTTGCCTGTTCTACACGCTCAATGACTGAATGATGTTTCTTTCTATTCATTACCTTAATCTAAACTAGATTTCTACTTATCTTTTTCCAGGTTGATTATTTCTCTTCTCAGGTTGAATATATCTTCTCGATATTGATCTTCTTGTTTATGCCAATTGCTAAACCACTCTTCTCTTTCTTTTATTTGCGATCGTATCATAATCGTTTCCTTATAATAGCAACCAGCCCAGAAACCTACACCTAGAAATGCAGTAATTATACTTAGCTGCCCCCAAGTAGTATTTAGTGAGGTTATAATTTTCTTTACGCTACTAGCAATCAAAGCTGTTTTCGTCTTCATTTCTAATCATGCTTACCAGAAGTAATAGAGATAATTACATTTCTTATGCTTTTCCAATCTATTCCTCTATATACTTTAGATAAGGAGTAACGTACTTATCAATCATACCTTGAGCACGACTCTTGGCACTATTGACAAACATCTTCAGATATTCAACAGCCCACTCTTTCTGAGTACCAGTCCAAGTTTGATCTAAATCATGAACATGAAATTGAATTTGCATTGCAGCTGCCCAATTGATATACAACGATGAAGGCATAGCAGAAAATAATTCACCTATATAAATCTCTTCACAACGCAACTTTTCATCTTCTTCAAACCACCCGACTTCAACATATGTAATACTGAGAGTATCAAACTCTTCATTATCAATCATTAAAGCACAGGTTTGAGCTAGCTTTGTTGCAGATATAATATTAGGAGCTTGAGCTTTTTTCCTTAAGTTTCGAGTCTTAATATCAATAAGATTAAAAACTCCATCTGAATGCCAGAGGATATCAGCTGTGTCATTTTGCTTCTCCTCAAATACTGCATCAGGTCTCCAGTTCATAGTTGCACTATTTCCTCTACTCAATAAATAATGAGCTGTAGGAGACTCAAAAAGAGCTTTTCTATCAGCTACAGTAATATGTTTAGGATTTCTCAAATACAAATCATTAAGAAACTCGTATTGTTTGAAGATTTCTTGAGGATAGACTTCTTTCAATCTGCTGTATACTAGTTTCTCAAAAGGCTCACCTGCAGCATGCCCCGATAAAGTCCCATTAGTGGCCTTATTGGGACGATCAACAGATGCTCCCCTTATGGACTGAAGGATTGCTTTAAAATCTTGAATCATATAAGTTTCTGGAAAAGTTGGTTTATACTTCTTTGTTCAATCTCTGAAATGGAAGACTTTAAGATAATCCCTTTTACAACATTGCTTATCTCATTGTGAATCTGTACTTCATAGGGGTTACCCCAATCTATCTTTCGGTAAGGGATACTCGCTAAAGGAGCTTCTGAAAACTCTACTATTTCTCCCTTTATAATGCCATTCAAAAGTAGCCACTCATAAACTTCTGGAGAATTTAGATATGCGACAGCGTATTCTAAGCTTTCTTTGCAATTAGGTCTACGTATCAGAGCTGTAACATCCTGCAAAGGGTATGTTCCCTTAGGTGCAATACAGAATCTAAAAGCTTTTCTTTTTGATATCCGATCTTTGCAAGGGACAAAGATCTTATCCACATTAGTACTAAAGAGATGTTTATTTCTTGGGAAACTGAAACTCCAAAAATCAATCTTACGCCCATACTGATAGCGTTGTTGTAGAGTTTCATAGAATTGAAGAAGATGAGTATATAACACGTTGTATCTACTCTTCATTTCTTGTTCTGTTATCTCTTTATCTTCAATATATATATACTTGGATATATTGGTGGGTACAAAAGATGAAATATTTTTAGATTTCACGACATTAATAAGGCATTTACGTTCTTCTTCGGGAATGAGGTGGAAAATATTTGTAACATTAAATGCTTTGTCTAGACCAGAAACAAGCCCATTTCCGATATCAAAGAAATCCCCTATTCTGTCAATTTTTCTATCTTCTGGAAACAATCCCTCTTGATTGGAGCATGCTAATTCAAATTGACGTATCTTCTTCTGCTCATCTATGCTAGCTAGCAGCCATTTATCGGAATTGCAAAATTGTGGTATCTCAAGCTTTTCGTAGCTCGATAGGTCAGAAAGAAGGCTAAAGCTAGGGTAAGCACTTCCCTTGTAAGTAAACAAAAAACAGGTAGTAGGCTTGAAACTAGAATTTTTGATAAAGCGAAATACCACTAAGGATGCTGTAACTCGAGGGAAAATAGCGGTCTCCTTGTATTGATATATAGAATGAAAATATCCATGCTTCAATAGAAATTGGCGCAGGTACTTTCCGTTTGTACTGCTTAGCCAGTAATCACTACAAATAAATATCAGTTCTCCGCCCTCTTTTAATAGCATAATACTCTTGGCTATGAAGATAAAGAGGTAGTCACAAAGAGAATTAAAGTTCTCTTTCCAAAGAGAATTCTGTACAAGTTCTTCTTTTAGCTCACATTCTAAATGCTTCCAACGTATATATGGTGGATTTCCAATCACTGCATCAAAATCTTCTTGAAAATCAGCACTAATAAAACTAATTGGATTTACATTCTTATGACGAATAAGAGTACTATCGATTTCACAGGCAGACCAATTATCATACCCTTGTTCTTCTAGAGCATCAATAAAAACACCTTCACCAGAAGAAGGTTCAAGAATTCTCCCTTCTTTTTTAGCAGAAAGAAGAGATACCATAAAACTTGCCATTGAGTGAGGCGTAAAATATTGTCCAAATTTATTCTTTTCCATGGCCATAATCTTTTATTCTACCAACTCTTTGGGGGAGATATGGAGCAAATCTGCTACTCGGAAGAGGAGTGCGAGGTTAGGCTGCTGGCGATTACAAGCATAGGCGTTGGTGATACTGAAACTTACGACTAGCTCCCTCGCAAGCTACGTTTGCGAGATACCTTTTTTTTTCAATACCTCCTTAATGAGGTTCTTATGCTCTTTTCGTTATCCCATTAGTTTGTATTCAATATCAAGTTTACACCTACAAAGATATGAACTTATAATGAGACTGGTGAAAGCGGAACTCACTTTAACACTTGGACTTGGTCTATTGGTCAGTCAGTCGGTTGCGACTCATTGACTCATAGACCAAGTTTTTGTGTGTCTTGGTGGGGGGATTGGGCGTTGGGATAGGCAACCTGAGTGCTTGCGATTTCCTGTGATTGCCCGATACTGCCCAATAACTCCTTGCCCTATCGAGAAGCCTCTTTTGCTGATTACTTCTGCAGTGTCAGAGCCTTTCAAAAGGGATCGAGAAGGCTCGAAAAACATCATAAAAAAAACAATGCACCATCAATGCATAAGAAACAATTATATGCTATGACACTACATGAGTTACTAGACAAACCTGTATGGCAGATGACAGGAGAAGAACTTCTATTTCTGGCACAACACGGAAAAACGCACGATGAGGGAGAAATCGCCGTAAAATCTTCCGCCAAAGAACAAAAACATTTTGTCTATGAGCTTGCTGGACTCGCTCGCCTATTTGGGTGCAGTTTGCCTACGGCTAATCGCATCAAACAAAGCGGAAAAATCGATAGAGCCATCACACAAATTGGTCGAAAAATCATCATTGATGCAGAACTTGCTCTCGAACTCGCAGGGCGCAAAGTAGGAGGACGCAAATGAACCATCCAACTGCAGCCATACAACCGCCGCTTGATCTAGAAGCGATGTGGCAAAACTCCTTGATTCGTGTGAGCGACCAACTGACCATTCCTCCTGTGGTACTCCGTGTCGATGAAGCCATCATTGGCACACTCGGCAATTTCAGCGTCTCCACGGGCAAGGCAAAAGCCAAGAAAACTTTCAATGTCTGTGCCCTTGTGGCAGCTGCGCTCATCAATGGACAAGTGCTAGAATATCGGGCGTCATTTCCAGAAAGCAAACGCGACATCCTCTATTTTGACACCGAACAAAGT
>QWCO01001154.1_pt1 | contig 10251 bp, 7 predicted proteins | sample 1972611 | NCBI WGS metagenome assembly QWCO01 (sample SAMN09866706, study PRJNA288562) | Human oral metagenome isolate term1_saliva, whole genome shotgun sequencing... | reverse complement strand
TTAAAAACTTTTTCCTTAAAGTATTTGCGAATCTCCTCTAGTACCTGTACGGAAAGGGATGTTCTCTTGTCATACATCGTCGCAAGTACACCAAGTAGCTTTAAATCTGGATTCATCGCCTTTCGCACTAATTTCACCGAATCCAGCAACTGAGCAACCCCCTCAAGGGCATAAAACTCTGTCTGTACCGGCAATAAAAGATAATCTGAAGCAATCATTCCGTTCACAGTTAAAAGAGATAGACTTGGTGGCGAATCGATAATGATATAATCGTATAAATTTTTTACTCGTTTAATCGCATCTCGGAGTTGAACAAATTTTTTATCCAGCTTTGCTAGATTTACTTCTGCGTTAGCCAATTGTGGTGTTACAGGAGCTAAATCTAAATCCTTAAATTTAGTGTTCAATATAATTTCACTTAACTCTTTTTGACCCAGCAACACTTCGGACATGGTTCTACTAATCCCCTCCTTTTCATAATCCGCCTCAAACGGCATCTTATCAATTCCAAGGCCAGAAGTTGCATTTCCCTGTGGATCAAAATCAATCAAAAGTGTTTTTTTCTTATTTTTAGCCAAAAAGAATGCAAGATTAACTGCCGTCGTGGTCTTACCTACTCCTCCTTTTTGGTTTGTTATACAAATCACCGTCGCCATATAATTCTATATTACCATAAACACTAAAAAAAGACTCCGTCTTGGAGTCTTTTTCTTATTTAATTGAAGTAATTTCAATTAAACTATATTTTTGGCGGTGTCCAGTTTCTTTATGTACACGCTTCTTAGAGTGGTAACGGATTACACGGATCTTATCTCCTGCAACCTTCTCTTCTACCACCTTGGCTGAAACCTTTACGCCTTCTACTTCAGGAGTACCAACGAGGGTTTTATCTCCGTCAATTACAAGTAAAGCACCAGTTTCGAGCTCTTTTGTGCCTTCCGGGAGGAGGTCCACCCGTAGGGTCTCTTTCTCAGCTACGACATATTGCTTGCCGCCGATGAGTACAACTGCCTTTTTCATAATATTCCTTATTTAGTAATAACTAGGAATCATTTTATCATATTTGATTCATTAAATCAAATCCAGTCTCGAAAATAATAAATTTATTCATTTTATTATTCTCTATGCACCCATCTCAAAAGATTTTTATTTTGGTCATACTTTTAAGGTTCAATAAGGTACTATAGTTATTTTTCAAACTATTTTTTTTAAAGTTTTTAATGTGCGATAAAGATTGATTTATCTTTATTATTTTTTACTCAGTTGCGATTAGTCTATCTACTAAGTTCTTCTTAGTGATTATTTCTTGCCCTTAGCAGCTGATTCAAGTTTGTTTAACTGCTTCATTGAAGCGAGGTAGTAAGCAATGCCAATACCAAGCACTGCTGTAATTACCATACCAAGTACCACTTCAGAAGCACCAGTACGAGGTAGTTCCTTTGGCGTCTCAGGTGTTTTTGGAGTAGGAGTTTTTGGTGTTTCGCCACACTTCCTTGTCACACGAACCTGTACCTTATCATGAATAGTAGCTACATCAATAGCAGCCGCAGAGTTATTCTCAATTGTTACAGTTTGGCCACATGGGAACATTTTCTCATCATCGTCAATTTTTACCTTATAGGTAATAGTTGCATCTGTTCCACCTTTGTAGTCACCAATATTGAAACCATTTTTAAATAAATTATCCTTTTCGAAAGTTCCATTAGGATGTCCAGCATTAAAGATACGGGTTGTTCCAGGAACAAAACTCATGCCTTTACCAAGTAGGTCATATACAGATACATTTCTCAATACTGTTGTTCCAGTATTTCTAAAATGAATTTTAAAGTCTAGAGTCTCGCCAGGTACAGCATCAATAGAATTCTGGTAGTTATTAGCTAGATCTTTTGATACACTCTTGTTCATATCAAAACCAGCCTTATCAACCTTAATCCTAAAGGTAATATTACCGGAATACTCATTACAGCCTGGAAGATAACCCCATTGATCGTAACCAACAAAGGTACCACCATATTTGCCAAACAGAGCATCATCATCGATTAAGCTTCCGTTTAGTTTACCACCATTATGAATACGAGCAGATCCACGAACATACCTTAATGATACGGTTTGATTTGTTTGAATATACGCAGTATCCCATACTTCTTTCGGAGTAGCGTTATCAGCAGTAATCAACCCTTTAATCATTGCTGATTGCCCCTTAGTAATACTAGCAGAGATTTCATTCATCCTAACGCGAATTGGCTTTGCAAAAGTACGGCCAGTAGCATCATTTAAATTTGCAGCTGCGTTATTATGAAAGAATACCTGAACTTCATATTCAGCCCCCGGTTCCGCCATGACATTGTCATCAAACTTATCATTTGTTCCAGCTTTGCGAATTCTTACGAAATTACGCTCATCACCCATTACTGGATCATCCGTAATTGAGTTCAACGTTGCATGGTCAGCTGGTTTCTGCCATGTATATGTTGGACGTTCTGGACCCCATGTCTCAAACGCATGAGTTTCCCCTACCGGCAGCACTGCTGCCGCACCCAGTGACAGTAATCCTACCACTGGTAGGATGCGATGCGCCGTGTGGCGCAACACATCCCATGTTTTTGTGTTTGTGTTTGTTCTCATTCCTCTCCTTTATTTTTTTAGAGCTCTTAAAAGTGATTAACTAGTTTCCAAAGTTTGAAAAGTCCCATTCGGCAGAAGCATAGTCTAAATCATACGAGGTATCCGGAGCCTTCTCTGTTGATTCTTTTGCCTCTTCAACAGTCATTTTTGCCTCAGCATCAGATTGCTTTTCGGATGTGCCCGTATTTAAGCTTTCATTGTTTTCAACTTGATCTAGGGTTTTATCGGTATTCTCTATACCAGACTCATCTTTTTTGGAGAATTCTTCGACAACCTCTTTTTCCTCCACGGTCTTGTTTCCAACTTCAGCTCCTGATACTTCCATTCTTGCATTTTCCTGCTCAGATCCAAGAGTTGCTTCTACTGTCTGATCTGTAACGGTATTTGCTTTCTGAGTATCAAATTCATCTGCCCCTTTCACGTCAGCAGTTTTCGCCTCAAGGACTTTTTCATTATCCTTTGGATTTTCACCTGGAGTATCCTTTGGAGTTTCACCTGGATTCTCGCCCGGTTTGTCCTTTGGAGTTTCGTTATCCTTTGGTTTTTCATTCTCTTTACCCTGAGGAGTAATCCTATCATGATTATGACTGCCATGAGTAGATCTATAAATATGACGAGTACCTGTAGTGATTTTATTCTCGGTAGTTACCGTTGTATTATCTTCAGGACTTGGTTTTTCATCAGGATTTGGTGTTACCTCATCAATAATAACTTTTTCTCTATCAGAAGTTGAACTAGATTTTTCAGGTGTCTTATACTCAACCTTATAAGTAGATGTATCCTTCGGTGTAACCTCAACAGCGCAAAGTTGCTTACAACCAGCTTCGTGTCCAAGAACCATATATTTTTTCATCGCCTCTTTGATTTGAGATTCTGAAGAGTCGGGTGCAATTAGCCCCATACTTCTAAGCGCCATTTCTTTAGCTTCTGGATTTGCTTCATAATAATTCAGATTCGTACCTTGCACCACATCCGTAATAACTAGCACCCCACCTTCATATGGGTTAACACTCTTATCAACATGATGGCTCACGCTTTGTATTTCGCTAACGCTTTTAGCCAAATTGCCCTGCGCATCAACAGCCCTAATATAAGGTGAAGCATAGTGCTGACCATCAGTTAAGAGCATTAAACCGTGCCCCATATTCTTTTCAAGATCTATTTTTTTCTGCTCTACAAAGGATTTCATATCGTTATATTTAGCGTTATCCTTCATTATCGCCATAGTATCAGCACCTTTTTGCTCCAAAGACATCTGAGCTTTATCTACATATCCAAGAGAATATGCCTCTTGCACTAATACAGCAACATCACCAGCATGACTGTTAAATTCCTCAATTGACTTCTTTAATAGAGAGTCCATGGCATCAGCGTTCCCCTCTGCGGCTCGGAATTCAGCTCCTTCACCACCATTCAACCATTCAGCTGGCTTCGTGGTGAGCGCTCCAAAGTGACTAGATTCCATCAAAGATCTATCAATCATGTCAACACCAGAATTATCGCCACCTAGCTCAAAATTAACACTTTCAATTACTCGCCCATCTGCAGTTACCACATCTACACTTTTATCCGTCTTTTCAGTATCTACTTCTGCATTTGAGGTAGTAGCGGTCCCGTCTAACTCTTTAGTCGCTGCGTCAGAACCCAATTGACTCTCATTAATAGAGTTGATCTTGGCCTCCATCTCGTTAATCTTGGATTCCATCTTCGCCGTTGCATTAGCAGCTCCGCTGTTATAACCATTATGATGTGCCGCACCAATCGCACCAACCAACGCAACAACAAGGCAACCCTTAACAAAGAGCTTACCAATACCAGTCTTTTTAAAGCGATCCATGATACTACGAACTTTATTACCAGTCGTATCTACACGTTCTGGGCTATTATCGACACCCTTATCTACATCATCTTCAATATCGTCTTTAGCCGTGTCCTTGGAATCGCTAGGTTTATTTGGTTGCCCGACCACAGGATCCCCATCAAGATCATCGTTGTCATCCACAATATCAATCTTAGTATCGTCTTTATCACCAGCATTATTGGCTTTATCAATGCGTTCATCATGATAATGTGCCAAAGCTCCATTGACGCTCGACAAAAAACCATTACTAACCCTATCGCTATTCAAATCATCTTGACCAACAACGATAACTGGCTCTTGTCCTAAAGTATTTTTAGTAGCTCCATCCAGATCAACTTCTTCAAAGTCATCATCTACATCATCAACAATGTCGATTTTGGAAGATTTTGATGGCTCCACATTATTATTAGCAGGAGCAAAATCGATTAGGTCACCGATATCCTTCCAATCATTTATTAGAGAACTATCACCACTATTCCCGTTACCAAGTTTGTTAGGATTACCCATCTTACATTTCCTCCTTATTATTTAGATAATCATCTCTGAATTTGATCATTACTTTTTCAGCTATCTTACTAGCATCAATGCCAGACTCTTCGACCACAGCTTCAATCATCTCCTCTGATGCAGTACCATTTTCAAAGCTGTCATTAATTTTATTCACTAAATAATCAGGCAAGTTCATTAAGATCTCTGTCATTACAGCATCTTTAAGATCATCAGCAATTTGCTGCTTCTCTGTTTCTGAAATATTTTGCCCCTTTTCTTCAACTAGATTATTGACAAAAAGATCAATTAATTGATCCTGTGTCAAACCCGTAAGATCAGGCTCTTCAAACGACGCAGTTTGTGCTCCAGCACTAACCGCTCTCGTCTCATCTTCTACCATAGCGATAAAGACCTTTCTGTTAGTTTTTTATGTTAAAAATATGACTTTTATGCCCCCATCATATCGCTAGTGTTAAAAATAGTCAACATCTTTATTTATTTTTTTATACACTCACACAACTTCGGTTAACTTATTCTCCGTTCAAGTTATTTTGAGAGGCTGAATAAACTTTTTATAGATATATCCATATATAGAAATTATCGTTCTTTCAGTTGAGCAATTTATTTATACAAAAAATAGCACCCAAGGTGCTATTTTCATTAAAAATCTTAGCTTCTAGCCAAGTTTATCGTTAATCAAAGCTTCTAAGCAATTTTTAGACCAGCTCGTCCAAGTCTGGCCAAAATCTTAGCCTGAGCTTCTGGGCTCACTGTCTTTTTTAAACTATATCCTGATTCATCGTTGAAATATTCAAACGTCATATCTTCCCCTTCTTTTTGTTTTTATTTTTTGCTTATTTATTCTATTCTAGCATATTTTTAAAAAATGCAACTGAACAAATTAATTATTTTATTTATATTTTTTAGGCTACCTATTTTTCAATAAGTAGCCTTTTATTTTCTTGCCGGTCCTAAGCTTGTTCTTAATGGCTCTTAGGGTCGGCCTCTCTTCATTCTTTTTTCTTTCGTATTATTTTGATTGTATTATATTATTCTCTATATCTTTATTCTTACCCTTACATTGGTCTTATCCCTCACTTACCTTTTGCCTTTTTTGTTTAGCTTCCCCACCACTCCTTTTCTGTTAGATTTATTTTTATTTGCTTTTTGTTTTTATTTATTATCTAACTTGTTTTAATGATATCATGTTTATGCTTATTTGTCAACACTTTCATTGGAATTATCCTTTAATTTCAAAATCTACCCCTGTTAGTTTACCCACTAAAACTCATCAGTTACATTATATCTCACAAAAAAGGACCCGCTCTTCACGTATCCTTTTCTATGTTTTACCCCTCCTTAAGCTTTTTCTAATGAGATAGTAATATTCTTGCCATTCACTTTCACGACTTCATCATACTGATAATTATTATCTCGTCCAAGTTCTACTGCTAACACCTCAGCCTTTAGTACATCCTGCCAATCCTCGCTAATCTCCGTATCGATTGATAATTTAATTCTATCATCAACCTCAAGCCCAGCTTTCTTCCTTGCAGCCTGTACAAAGCGAATTAACTCACGAATAAAACCTTCTTCGAGCAGCTCTTCGGTCAAATGCTTATCCAGATAAGCTTTTTCGCCAGCTCTCACTGATTTTACATTAACCTCATCTGCAATGATTTGTTCATAATATTCATCCAGTAGTTCACCTTCATAAACATATTCAGCAAGTGGTTGTCTTACCTTAATCTGCTCTTCACTCTCACTCTTATTCATCCTTAGAGCCAAACCTTCAGTAATAATCTCACGGGTTCTTGCCATTTTCTCAAGCACCTCCTGATTAATCTCTCCAGCTTCCGGCCAATTCAGCAGATGCACTGACTCTGTTACTGAAGAATCAAACTCTACTCCAGTCATTTTCTGGTATAACTCTTCCGCTAAGAACGGTGTAAATGGAGCTAAGATTTTAGCTAGATACACTAAGACAAAGTATAGTGTGGAATATGCCGCATTCTTATCTGTATCGTCCTCCGATTTCCAGAAACGCCTCCTTGAGCGTCGTACAAACCAGTTCGACAAATCGTCAATAAACAATAATACATTTGATAGTGCACTCGGAATATTATAGACTTCCATACCCTTAGTAATTTCATTACGCAGCTCATATACTCTTGAAACTAACCAAATATCTAGAGGATTCTCCAGCTTCGAAACTGCAATCGCTTGCTTTGAATCAAATCCATCCACGGAAGCATACATCGTAAAGAAATCGTATACATTCCAAACCATCGATAGTTTTCTCGCAACATCAGAAACATCCTTATCGATTAAGGCAAAATCCTCCCCTGCTAACACTGGCGACGAAAGCATTAAGAAACGTAATGCATCAGCTGAATACTTATCCATTAGCTCCGTTGGATCTGTATAGTTTCCAAGCGACTTTGACATCTTACGGCCGTCATTACCTGCCACTGTACCAGTTGTAATTACATTCCTGTAAGCCTTTTTACCAAACAATGCAGTATTTACCACATGTACATAATAAAACCAAGCTCTCACCTGCCCCACATATTCCACAATAAAATCAGCCGGATAATTTTGTTCAAATTTCTCCTTATTTTCAAATGGGTAATGCAGCTGCGCAAATGGCATCGAACCAGATTCAAACCAGCAGTCAAGCACTTTTTCAATTCTCTTAAAGTGCTCGCCCTCGATATCAAATTCAATCTCATCCACCCAAGGACGGTGATAATCTTCTAACCTAACACCAGACAACTCATAAAGCTCATCATATGAACCAACGACTTTAATAGTCCCCTTATCGCCTTTCCATACAGGCATTGCAGTTGCCCAAAAACGGTCGCGTGATAAATTCCAATCTGGAGCCGCCTCAATATTCTTCTCGAAACGCCCATGTTTTAAGTATTCTGGGAACCAGTTAATTTCCTCATTTTCTTCAATTAACTGTTCCTTCATTCCATTTACCGCAAAGAACCAACTTGGAAATGCACGATAAATAATCCTCTGTTTTGAACGTGGATTAAACGGATATTCGTGCTGAATATATTCAATTTTATAAACGATACCTTTTTCCTCAAGTACCTTTGCGATAAACTTATTTGCCGCCCAAAGTTCAATCCCAGACTCATCCGTGTCACGCACTCCCATCTCGTTTAGCCACTTCTTCGCTGGTTCAAGATAATAGCCACCCTCATCGAGTAGATCAATAAAATCCACATCCTGTTCTAAACTTAGCTCATAGTCCATCTCACCATAGGCCGGTGCAATATGCACGATACCAGTACCATCAGAACTAGAAACAAAGTCAGCAGCTACAACCTTATAGGTATTCTTTTTGCGCTCTTCTTTTGAAAAGTTACACATGAGTGGCTTATATTCTAGACCAATCAATTCCTCACCTTTTAAGGTCTTGATCGCCTCACCTTCACCAAGCGCCTTTTCTGCCAATTCACTGGCTACAATCAATCTCTCATCTCCGACTGAGTAAATTTTGTACTCAAGCTCCTTATTGATTGCTAAAGTTAAGTTCGCAGGCAAAGTCCAAGGTGTTGTCGTCCAAGCCAAGAGTTTAACCCCCCTTAGTTCACCTTCGCTTACAATTTCAAATTTAACATATACCGATGGATCAGTCACAGTCTGGTATGCCTCATTATCCATCGTTACTTCTGTCTTCGACACAGGAGTTGAGAATTTCGTGTCGTACATCAAGACCTTACGACCTTCATAAATTTTCCCCTGTTCGTATAGAGTTTTAAAGGCCCACCAGACCGACTCCATAAAATTCTTATCCATTGTACGATAAGCGCCACGAAAATCTACCCAACGCCCCACTCGCTCAATCACCCCTTCCCAAGCTTCAGAATTCGAAACCATCGACTCACGTGCCTTCGTAATATAGGTTGAAAGTGGCCACTTAGTACCAATCTCGCGTCGATCAGTAATTCCTAATTGCTTTTCAACAAAGTTCTCTGCAGGTAAGCCATGACAATCCCATCCCCATCTTCGTTCAATCCTTTTACCACGCATTGTCCAAAAACGAGGCACAGCATCTTTTACGATTGAAGATAGTAAGGTGCCATGATGTGGCAAACCAGTGATGAATGGAGGTCCATCATAAAACACATATCCATTATTAATATCTCGTTGTTCAATTGATTTCTCAAAGATTCGATTCCTTTTCCAAAAGTCTACAATTGCCTTCTCGTACTCAATTGCTCTTCTTCTTGTGTTTGCTTGGTATTTCATAAACTCTCCTCCGTTTCATCTGTTACATTTTGTTTTTCCCTCATCATTCCATTCGGTTCCATCATTGTCGTTCTAATAATTTCATCCCTGAACAGCTCATATATATTTATTCCAGCCTTTTTGTCAAAATACTGTTTTATTCTAAATAATTCTCTGAGATGATCACCTGCAAACCGAATTCCATGTCGAATTAATACGTCAGAAAAACGATCCGATATCGTCATCACTCCCATTGGATGTCCCATATTATCAGCTAATTGAACCAAAAGATCCAAGTCAGAAATCTCAGCCCCCTTCATATAGTCCTGCGTAAATTCTAGGCTTTTTAAGTCCAGTTCTTCCCAAAACTCAGCCCGTTCTATCTGTTTGTATCCGTAATACGTATGAGTCATCGAGACCTGTGCTAGTTCCACCAGTCCCTCGTTCGTCAATAGGTTATATCCCAAAATTGGATGACGTAAACCAACCTTTACCTCCACACATCGGCCAATATCATGCAGCAGTCCTGCGGAAAAAGCCATATCCGTCATTTCTTCATCGCTCAGTTCCCTATCCGTTCCCGACTTTTCTCCCATGACCTTAGTGAACCTCAATTTTACTCCATTCTCCATCACTACTCTCGTAATTGATTCTGCTACTTTAGCTACGTTTAAAGAATGTTTTTCCCACGACAAAGAATACCCAGGCATCTCTTTTGCTTGCGCAAAAATTCTTAAGGCTTTCTCCCTGATTTTACTCATCCCCCTTATTATACAATATATTTTACACGCTGCGTAGCATATAAGACACTTGGTCAAACTGCGGTAGTGGTGAGCCACTCCATTTTTTTACGATTTCGCCACTCCCACCCAGAATCAATAAACTTGGGTATTGCATAATATCTCGAGTTGATGCAAAAATCTCCCCCTCAATTGTCTCCGGATCAATCAATTCAACTTCTCGTCCAGTCTCACGCTGATATTCCACACCCCACTCTTCAGCCTCTCTAAAATATTCTGAATGTGTTTTTA
>QWCO01003670.1_pt1 | contig 10263 bp, 8 predicted proteins | sample 1972611 | NCBI WGS metagenome assembly QWCO01 (sample SAMN09866706, study PRJNA288562) | Human oral metagenome isolate term1_saliva, whole genome shotgun sequencing... | reverse complement strand
CTACGCTGGGAAGTCTATGCGTATCGGTATCACGGGGGTACCAGGTGCAGGGAAGAGTACCTCGATCGACACCTTCGGGATGCACCTCGTCAAGCAGGGTCGACGCCTGGCAGTCCTCGCTATCGACCCCAGTAGCGAGCGCTCTGGTGGTAGTATCCTTGGGGATAAGACCCGTATGGAGCAGCTCTCCCGCGAGAAGAATGCCTTCATCCGCCCCAGCCCTTCGGCTGGGTCACTCGGTGGCGTAGCTCGTAAGACACGTGAGACGATCGTACTCTGCGAGGCTGCAGGCTTCGGCAGGGGATCAAGCGTGGTATCATGGAGATGGCTGATGCTATCGTAATCAATAAGGCAGACGGCGACAACATCGACAAGGCTAACCTTGCCGCCACCCATTTCCGTAATGCCCTCCACCTCTTCCCCCCGACGGAGTCAGGTTGGCGCCCCAAGGTCCTCACCTATTCCGGCTTCTACGGCCTCGGCATCAAGGAGATCTGGGATATGGTCGATGAGTACCGACACTTCGCCACGGACTCAGGATACTTTGAGGAGAAGCGCCAGCGCCAGACCAAGTGGTGGATGTACGAGAGCATCAATGAGGCTCTGAAGAACTCCTTCTACCAAAGCGAGGCTATTCGAAGCTCTCTGATGCTAAGTACACCTTGCATATTCGAAGATTTACCGTATATTTGCAGGGCAAAAAGAATGATATTCATACAATTAAAATATTTCATCAACTATGACGAAAGCAGAAGTGGTGAGCGATATCGCCAAGAGCACGGGAGTAGATAAAGAGACTACTCTGGCAGTGGTAGAGGCGTTCATGGAGTCAGTCAAGGACTCTCTGGTACGTGGAGAAAACGTCTACCTCCGTGGCTTCGGTAGCTTCATCATCAAGGAGCGCGCAGAGAAGACTGCTCGCAATATCTCGAAGAAGACTACGATCATCATCCCCAAGCGCCGCATCCCTGCCTTCAAGCCCTCGAAGCTCTTCGCCTCCAAGGTCAAGTAGTGGATCGAAAGTCGAACTATAGTAAATAACCATATAATCAAAAGCAGCTATGCCAAGCGGAAAGAAAAGAAAGCGCCATAAGATGGCTACGCACAAGCGTAAGAAGAGACTCAAGAAGAACAGACATAAGAAGAAGTAATGTCACATGCGCGGGGGTAGGGCAGTTCACAAGACGTATGCCTTGCCCCCGTACACTTTATACTACTTCCTTTTTTACTCTACTATCATTAACGAATCCGCCAAGTGAACAGTGAACTGATCGTCGACGTCTCCGCCAAGGAGATCTCGATGGCTCTACTAGAAGACCAACGACTGGTAGAGCTCCAGCGCGAGCGTCGTGACCTGGCATTCGCCGTCGGAGATATCTATCTCGGACGCGTCAAGAAGGTGATGCCTGGCCTCAACGCAGCATTCGTCGATGTAGGATATAAGAAGGATGCTTTTCTTCATTACCTCGACCTGGGGATGATCTACCAAGCGCAGCAGCGCTTCCTCGAGCAAATCGAGAAGACCAAGGCAGTACCCTCCTTGAGCAAGATCCCCACCTTCCCTGACCTACCAAAGGATGGGAAGATCGCTGACTACCTGAAGGCTGGGCAGAATGTCCTCGTCCAAGTCGTCAAGGAGCCTATCTCCACGAAGGGGCCACGCCTCTCGGCTGAGATATCCATCGCAGGGCGAAACCTCGTCCTCGTCCCCTTCTCCGACAAGGTATCCGTCAGCGCCAAGATCGAATCACACGAGGAGCGAGCACGCCTCAAGCAGCTCATCCTCAGCATGAAGCCTAAGAACTTCAGCGTGATCATCCGCACCTCGGCCGAGGGTAAGCGAGCCAGCGAGCTCGATCAGGAGCTCAGCCGTCTGCTCAGACGCTGGGAGGAGAGCATACAGAAGCTCCCCAAGATCACCAAGACCCCAAAGATCGTCTACGAAGAGTCCAGCCGTGCCCTAGGCATCCTGCGCGACACCTTCAACCCCTCCTTCCAGAGCATCCACGTCAACGACAAGGCCTACTACGAGGAGATACGCGAGTATGTCCGTCAGATAGCCCCTGGACGTGAAGATATCGTCCGCCTCTATACGGGGAACCTCCCCATCTTCGATGAGAAGAATGTCACCAAGCAGATCAAGGCGTCCTTCGGGCGTACTGTCACCTGCAAGAGTGGTGCCTACCTGATCATCGAGCAGACCGAGGCCATGTACGTCGTGGATGTCAATAGTGGCAATCGCTCCCGTAAGAGCACCGAGCAAGAGGGCACAGCGATCGACGTCAATCTCATCGCAGCCGAAGAGCTCGCTCGTCAGCTCCGCCTGAGAGATATGGGTGGTATCATCGTCGTCGACTTCATCGACATGCATGACCAGAAGAATCGTCAGCTCCTCTATGAGCACATGGTCAAGCTGATGGAGAGCGACCGCACGCGACACAATATCCTACCGCTGAGTAAATTCGGCGTGATGCAGATCACCCGTCAGCGTGTGCGCCCCGCCACCCAGATCAATACGGATGAGACGTGCCCCACGTGCCTTGGCACAGGGAAGATGAAGTCCTCTATCCTCTTCACCGATCAGCTCGAAGAAAAGCTCCGTGACTTAGCTCCACGCTTAGATACGTCCTACATCAACGTCCACGTACATCCCTACGTGGCCGCCTACCTCACCAAGGGGTTCTTCATGTCCATCGCCCGCCGCTGGAAGCTCCAGATAGCTCGCGGTATACGTGTGACCCCCAATCAGAGCCTCGGCTTCCTCGACTACAAGTTCGTAGACAAGGAAGGCAACGAAATCGAGGCCCTCGAAGAATAACCTGCGATAAAGCCCGTAGAAGCTCCCTACCCTATCCCATAGCGATAGTACTCAGGGTATCTTCTGCGGGCTTTATCTCTACTGAGAGCGAGACCCGATACGATGAACGCCTACCCGTCCAAGCTCGTCGAGCGAGCCGTAGAGCAGCTCTCTACCCTACCAGGGGTAGGGCGCAAGACCGCTCTACGCTTGGCGCTACACCTGCTCTCACGCCCCCCGATCGATACCCATACCTTCGCCGATGCCCTCGTAGATATGCGAGATGGTATCGTCTACTGCCGGCAGTGCTATAATATCAGTGATACTGAGCTCTGCCCGATCTGCTCCAGCCCCCAGCGTGATAGCTCCACCGTCTGCGTCGTACAGCACGTAGGCGATGTGATGGCTATCGAGAATACGGGTCAGTACCGTGGTGTCTACCATGTCCTCGGCGGTGTCATCTCCCCTATTGACGGCATTGGCCCCGACGATCTGAAGATCCCCGAGCTCATCGAGCGGGTACGCAGTGGCAGTGTCCGTGAGGTCATCTTGGCGCTGGGCACGACGATGGAGGGGGACACGACGAACTTCTTCATCTACCGCAGCCTCGCGGGTCTGGACGTACGCCTCTCGGTCATCGCCCGCGGTGTAGCCATCGGAGATGAGATCGAGTACGCCGACGAAGTGACGCTCGGCCGCTCCATCCTCACCCGCACGGACTTCGATCAGTCGCTAAGCTTCTGACCCCATGCACACGCAGGCTATCGGCATCCCGGGCAAGCACATACAGCTCCGCGCCCTATCACAGGAAGATCTCCCGCTGCTACTCAGCTGGGAGAACGACCCCGAGGGCTGGTACTCCAGCGGCACGATCAATCCCCTCTCCCCCGACTTCATCCAGCGCTACATCACGGCCTCGTCCACGCATATCCTTGAGACGGGCTCGATGAGCCTCATCATCGAAGGGCTCAAGACTCGCTCTGCACTGGGGCATCTCATCCTCTATGACTACAGCCCCATCCATCGCCGTCTGGGCGTCGGTATCTATATCGACCGTGAGGCTCGCAAGACGGGGATAGGCTCCGAAGCCATCCGCTTAACGCTACGCTACGCCTTCGACAAGCTCCGCTGTGAGCAAGTCTATGCCGAGGTCTTAGCCTCCAACGAAGCCTCCCAGCAGATGCTCCGCAGCATCGGCTTCGAGCATACCGCCACGCTCCCCCGCTGGCACTGGCAAGACAACCACTACGAGGACCTCCATTACTATCAGATATGGCACCCATAGCCACAGAGATCCAGCGTCTAAGAGAGGAGATCGAGGCGCACAACTACGCCTACTACGTCCTCTCCGCTCCCACCATCTCAGACTACGACTTCGACCAACTGCTCAAGCAGCTGGAGCGACTGGAGGCGGAGCATCCCGAGCTCATCACCCCCGACTCGCCCACGCAGCGTGTCGGTCGTGACCGCACCGAGGGCTTCACGCAGGTAGCGCACCGCTACCCTATGCTCTCGCTGGGCAATACCTACAGCTACGACGATGTACGGGAGTTCTACGAGCGCGTCTCGAGGGACTTGGGCGGTAAACCCTTCACCATCATTGCGGAGCTGAAGTACGACGGGCTCTCGATCTCCCTGACCTATGAGAAGGGACTACTGACCCGTGCCGTCACTCGTGGCGACGGACAGATGGGCGATGATGTGACGGCTAATGTGCGCACGATACGCTCCATCCCCCTCCGCCTGCGTGGCACGGGCTATCCCGAAAGCCTCGAGGTGCGTGGGGAGATCCTCCTGCCCTTCGTGGAGTTCGACCGACTGAATGCCGAGCGTCATCGTGCAGTCACTACGAGCGTCTGCAGCTCTGCAAGAGCTGGGGGCTGAAGATCTCGGAGGCTACCCGCCGCTGCCATTCGCTGGAGGAGGTCCTATCCTTCCTCGACTACTGGGAGCAGGCACGTGCCGAAGCCCCCGTTGCCACCGATGGCGTCGTGCTCAAGGTCGACTCCATCACCGAGCAGGAGGAGCTGGGCTATACGGCGAAGACCCCCCGCTGGGCTATTGCCTACAAGTATCAAGCTGAGCAGGCTAAGACGCGCCTCATCTCCGTAGACTTCCAAGTCGGGCGTACGGGTGCTGTCACACCTGTGGCCAATCTCGATGCCGTGGCACTCTCAGGCACGACCGTGCGCCGTGCCTCGCTTCACAACGCTGACTTCATCGAAGCCTTCGACCTACACATCGATGATCAGGTCCTCGTAGAGAAGGGCGGTGAGATCATCCCGAAGATCGTCGGCGTCGTCACCGAGGAGCGTCCCAGCGATGCTCAGCCCGTCATCTTCCCCAGCCACTGCCCCGCCTGTGGCTCTCCCCTTGAGCGAAACGAAGGAGAAGCCGCCTACTACTGCACGAACCAAGCGACCTGTCCCCCACAGCAGACGGCTCGTATCGAGCACTTCTCGGGGCGCAAGGCTGCTGACATACGCCTCGGAGCGGAGACCATTGATCTCCTCTTCACGCACGGACTCGTGCATAGTATCGCCGACCTCTATCGCCTGAAGCTGGAGGATCTCCTGCAGCTCCCAGGCTTCAAGGAGCGCAGTGCGACCCGCCTGCTGGAGAGCATCGAGGCCTCTAAGGAGCGCCCCTTCCGTGCCCTACTCTTCGGGCTCGGCATCCGCTTCGTGGGCGAGACGGTAGCTAAGACGCTCGTGCAGCGCTATGCGGATATCCAGGCCTTAGGCGCAGCGACCTTCGAGGAGCTCACGGCTATCCCTGACATCGGTGCGGTCATCGCCGAGAGCCTCGTCCACTACTTCGCCTCACCCGAGAATAGGGAGTTCATCACGGAGCTCCAGCATCTGGGGCTTCCTCTGAGCCGTCGCCCGGAGGAAGAGCCACTCCCGACGACCGATCATGCTGCGATCTCGGGCAAGGCCTTCGTCATCAGTGGCGTCTTCACCCATCACTCTCGCGAGGAGTACAAGGCGCTCATCGAGAGCCTCGGGGGGAAGATCGCTTCATCCATCTCCAGCAAGACCAGCTACGTCTTGGCCGGTGCCAACATGGGCCCAGCAAAGCTCGCTAAGGCCACCGACCTCGGCATCACCATACTCTCCGAGGACGAGTTCCTCGCCCTCATCGAGCCCCACGAAGGAGAGCAGCCCGCCGCCTCCACCGATGAGGCGGACACGGCCGACCTCCCCCTCTTCTCTAATCCCTCCTAATTCCCTCTCCACGACGATCACGAATCCTATCAGCTATCTGTAATGGACATTATCTTTATCTGTATCCTCGTCTTCTTGATCATCCTCGCCTGCTTCGACCTCGTATCAGGGGTGAGCAATGACGCGGTGAACTTCCTCAACTCCGCTATCGGGGCGAAGGCAGCCCCGTTCAAGGTCATCCTCGGCGTCGCTGCCGTGGGGATCTTCCTCGGAGCCTCCCTAAGTAACGGGATGATGGATGTAGCACGCAATGGGATATACAACCCCGCCTACTTCACCTTCCAGGAGGTCATGACCATCTGCTTGGCCGCGGTAGTCACCGACATCATCTTGATCAACATCTTCAATACACTCGGGCTGCCGACCTCGACGACCGTCTCCATGGTCTTCGAGCTCCTCGGGGCTTCCTTCTGTATGTCGGTGCTCAAGGGCTTTGACGACCCCAGCCTCCAGATGCTGGATATGCTGAATGCCACCAAGGCCCTACAGGTCATCATCGCTATCTTCCTCTCGGTAGCTGTGGCCTTCTTCTTCGGCTCGGTGGTGCAGTGGATCACGCGTGTGTGCTTCTCCTTCAACTATAAGAAGACCCTACCCTACCTCGCTGGTATCTTCGGGGGGATCGCGCTGACCTCTATCGTCTACTTCATGCTCATCAAGGGGCTCGAGGAGTCGACCTTCGCCTACAAGGACTGGGTCAACGGCCACACACTGGAGCTCATCATCGGCTGCCTCATCGGCTTCTCGATCATCATGCAGGTCCTACACTGGTGCGGCGTGAATATCCTCAAGATCATCATCCTGGCAGGTACGCTGGCCCTCTCGCTGGCCTTCGCTGGCAATGACCTCGTGAACTTCATCGGGGTACCTCTCTCGGGTCTCTCCGCCTATCAGGACTACATGGCCAACGGGAATGGGGCCTACGACACCTACCTCATGGGAGCGAATAACCTCCCCGCCAAGACGCCCTATATCTTCCTCCTCGGCTCAGGGGTCATCATGACGCTGGCCCTCTTCTTCTCTAAGAGCGCGCAGAATGTCATCAAGACCTCGGTGAATCTCTCCCGCCAAGACGACGGGGAAGAGACCTTCGGCTCGTCACGTATCGCCCGTGGTCTCGTGCGTACCAGCAGCGCCATCAGTACCTTCCTCGAGCGTGCCGTACCGCAGAAGGCCCGCACATGGATCGACTCCCGCTTCAATAAGCAGGAGCTCACGATGGAGCCTGGTGCAGCCTTCGACCTCGTGCGTGCCTCGGTGAACCTCGTCCTGGCTGGGCTACTCATCGCCCTCGGTACCTCCTTCAAGCTCCCTCTCTCCACGACGTACGTCACCTTCATGGTGGGTATGGGTACGTCACTCGCAGACCGCGCTTGGGGTCGTGAGAGTGCCGTCGGTCGTGTGACGGGTGTGATGTCGGTCATCGGTGGCTGGTTCATCACGGCTGGTGCCGCCTTCATCATCGCGATCATCATCGCTACGATTATGCGCTATGGTGGCTTCATCGCTATGATCGCCCTCATCGCGGTGGCCCTCTTCCTGCTCTTCAATAGCCATCTCATCCGTCGCAAGAAGGGTGATGCTGATGATGAACTCTTCGTCGCTATCCTCAATGCCGAAGATCCTACGACGATGTGGAGCCTGCTCTCTGAGCACGTCCGTCAGAATCAGATCGGCCTGCTCGACCACGTCAGTCAGGACTACCTCGACATGACCAATGGCCTCTTCAGCGAAGATCTGCGCCGTCTGAAGAAGACCATGCACCATCTCGATGAGCACAAGCGTGCCTTCAAGACGATGCGCCGTAAGGAGACCATCGGCCTGAGACGCATGGCCAGCGACGAAGACATGCTGGAGAAGAACATGTGGTTCCACCTCGGTGCCAATACCTGTCTGCAGATGATCTACGCCCTCGAGCGTGCTACGGAGGTAGCGGTAGAGCACGTAGACAACAACTACAACCCCATCCCCGAGGAGTACCGCGCTGAGTTCGCCCCCATCCGTGACCGCGTCATCGACTACATCGCACAGGTCCACCAGCTCATCTCCAGCAAGCGTATGGAGGACGCCAAGAAGGCGAAGAACATGGGTAAGGAGCTGCGCGAGATCGTCAAGGATATGCGTAAGACCCAGATGAAGCGTGCTCACAAGGGCCGTCGTGAGGACCTGCGTGCCTCGATGGTCTACCTCAACGTCCTCATCGAGACCAACGAGCTCCTCAGCAACCTCCGCCACCTCGTCGGCTATAGCCAGAACCTCCTCGACGAAGAGGCCGAAGGCTAAGCCCACACGCCCCCCTATTCGCCTGCTGCAGGCGAAGACCAAGAAAGCCACGGGCGCGCTACTTCATCGTAGCGCGCCCGTGGCTTTTTATGCTCTCCCCGATGAAGGTAGCGACCTGAATACGGGAGGCGCGCACCTCAGCTCTCCATCCGCAATTCCCCCGAGGTAGGGCAAAAGAAGACAGCTCCCCCGCTACTGCTGCGTAGCGGGGGAGCCGTCGTATATAGGGGTGTCAGTAGCTTACTTAGCCAAGACGAGGTAGTAGTTCTTCTTACCGCGCTGTACGAGCAGGTAGCGGTCAGCGATGAGCTGGGCAGAGGTGATGAGGTCATCAGGGCTGGCGACCTTCTCCTTGTTCACGCTCACACCACCCGAGGCGATGAGCTTGCGCAGCTCGCCCTTCGAGGGGAAGACAGCCGCATCTTCGGTGAGGAGGTCGATGACCTTCACACCACCCTGCAGCTTATCCCTCGAGACTTCGAACTGGGGTACCCCCTCAAAGACGGAGAGGAGTGTAGCTTCGTCGAGTGACTGGAGCTGCTCGCGCGTGCCCTGCCCGAAGAGGATGCCCGAGGCAGCCACAGCGGCATCATAGCTCTCACGGCCGTGGACGAGGACGGTGATCTCCTCCGCCAGGCGCTTCTGCAGGGCGCGCTCGTGGGGAGCGGCAGCCTGCTGAGCCTCAAGGCCTGCGATCTCCTCCTGCGTCAGTGTCGTGAAGATCTTGATATAGCGTGCCGCATCGGCATCATTGACATTCAGCCAGAACTGGTAGAAGGCGTACGGGCTCGTGCGCTCGGGATCGAGCCACACATTGCCGCTCTCGGTCTTACCGAACTTACCTCCGTCGGCCTTCGTGATCAGCGGACATACCAGAGCATAGGCCTCGCCAGCATCCATACGGCGGATCAGCTCCGTACCCGTGGTGATATTCCCCCATTGGTCAGAGCCCCCCATCTGCAGACGGCAGCCGTAGTGGCGATAGAGATACAGATAATCGTAGCCCTGCAGGAGCTGGTAGCTGAATTCGGTGAAGGACATCCCGTTGGAGTTCTCGCCGCTGAGGCGCTTCTTCACCGAATCCTTAGCCATCATATAGTTGACCGTGATATGCTTGCCGATGTCGCGGATAAAGCCGAGGAAGCTGTAGTCCTTCATCCAGTCGTAGTTATTCACCAGCACAGCAGCATTGGGGGCATCGCTATCGAAGTCGAGGAACTTAGACAGCTGCTTCTTGATGCAAGCTTGGTTGTGGCGGAGCGTCTCTTCGTCGAGGAGGTTACGCTCGGCGGACTTCATCGAGGGGTCACCAATCATCCCCGTAGCACCGCCGATGAGGGCGATGGGGCGATGGCCTGCCAGCTGGAGGTGGCGCAGCATCATGACCCCGACGAGGTGGCCGATGTGAAGGGAGTCTGCCGTGGGGTCAATACCCAGACTTCAATAAAGTTGATCATTTTTCTTCTTAAAAAGAGGTGATTATCTGTATGTATAGTGGCACAAAGATAGCTAAAGCCTCGCACCTGCGCCCCTATACGCACGAGGATAGCCCGCTAATTGTGGAAAAAAGGGGCTCACCCTATTACGCAGATTTCTCTCATCCTGCGGAGGAAGAAGTGCTATCCCCGCGAAGAAAAAGGCGCCCTTCCGTAGTAGTCTTCCCCTATCCAGGCACGTAGTCTTAAAGACCACGCACGTAAACCCTATCATCCACGTACGTAGCTATTAGATCTACGCACGTAGATAGAGCTTATCTACCATTCGTCCGTGACTTTTATTCGCACTCGTAGGAAGTCATTCCACTACTGCTCTCAGCTTTTCTCACCGAAGCAGCGAGCCTCACATAGCACGGTGGCACAGCGTGTATCGCAAGGTTCTCTTCTCTGGTATTGCTGATTACAAGTTTTTTTTTAGGTTTGCAGTGTGGAGAGGAGCCCTTCTCCACACACTGCAGAA
>QWCO01001947.1_pt1 | contig 10263 bp, 7 predicted proteins | sample 1972611 | NCBI WGS metagenome assembly QWCO01 (sample SAMN09866706, study PRJNA288562) | Human oral metagenome isolate term1_saliva, whole genome shotgun sequencing... | reverse complement strand
CCAGCAGCTGTGTAATAGACACTATCTTCACCCATTACACCAAATAAACCAATCTTATATCCACCACGTTCAATGATTGCATACTCTTTACCACCATGTTCTTGCCAGGCTTTCTTTAGTGCCTGTGATTCTTCGTCCTCACCAAATGTAAGGTTACTGCAGAGAATTGGAGGTGTATTGGTAGAATTTTCAATCATCTTTGTAAGAGAGGCAACACCATAATCGAATTCATGGTTTCCAAGTGTTGTCGCATCATAACCCATCATTCCTAATAGCGATAAATCAGGTGCGCTCTTTTCAAATAAAGCGTTGTAAAATGTACCCATTGAGAAGTCACCTGCATCGACTAATACAGTATGATCATTGCGATTTGCTGCAATAGTTCCTGCTAGTGCCGCATATCCACCAATGGTTTCTGGCTCTTTTGTTTCGTTATTCGTTATGCGATAAGAATCAATATGATCATGTAAATCATGCGTAAACAAAATACGTACAATAGAACTTTCACTAGTTGTCTGTTCTTCATCCGCATATACAACTGTAGAAACAGTACTTGTTAGTACTGTTATCGCAGTTATGATTTTTAATAAAAATTTCTTCATGTTGCTACCACCTCTGCGCATTAGATTATATCATTTTGCATAATGAAAAGAATGAGGAAACCCCATTCTTTAACATTTTTCAACAATTTGTAATTGATTACGCAAAGTTATATTCTGTCACAATTGGCTTTCTACCTTCTGCCTTATCTCTGTAGTATTCATAGAAACTGATACCTAGATAAGAACCTGAGATATTGTAAACATTTGTATAGCCAAGCTTCTGTAATGCACAGATTACATTATAACTACGTTGAGATGAACGGCAGTGTAAGTATACAGGAACATCTGTAGGAATTTCACTGAGTCTCTCTCTAAATTGAGACATTGGGATATTCACCGCATTGATTAAGTGTCCCTTTGCAAACTCATCCGCTTCACGAACGTCGATAATGCATGCGTTGTTTTCTACAAGTTCTCTTACCTTGTAAACTGGAACCTGTCTGAACTTATCATGTAGAAGGTTTAGTCCTACAAGAGCTGTGTGGTTCACAACATCCTTCGCTGTTGAGTAGTATGGGGAATAGCAAAGTTCTAATTCCTTTAAGTCCTCAAGTGTTGCGTTCATGCTAATCATTGCCGCAATTACGTCAATTCTCTTATCTACACTACCCTTACCAACTGCTTGTGCTCCTAAGATTCTTCCTGTAGGCTTTTCAAAAATTAGCTTAAAGAAGAGTGGATTACTATCTGGCATTAAACCAACCTTGTCTCCTGGGATTGTATACGCAAAGTCATAGTTATAACCATGCTGTTGACAATCTCTTTCATTTAAACCAGTATTTGCTACATTTAAGCCAAAGAGGTGGATACAGCTTGATCCGATAACACCTCTATTACTGTGTGTTTCACCAAACATATGGTCTGCTGCAGCTCTTGCCTGTCTTTGTGCAGGTCCTGCAAGTGGAAGTCTAGTCTTATCATGTGTAAGTCTATTTGTAACTTCGATTGCATCACCGACTGCATAAATATCAGGATAGTTTGTCTGATAGTTATAGTTTACTAAGATAGCACCTGTCTTACCAAGTTCAATACCACAATCCTTAGCTAACTTTGTTTCTGGTGCTACACCGATTGCCATAATGACTGCTTCAGCTGGTAGATGTTCTCCACTAGAGAGGACTACTTCGCCTTCACCAACTTCTGTAACAGTCTTTCCTAGATAAAGGTTAATACCATTATCAATGATTTCCTTATGAAGAATCTGTGCCATATCCTCATCAAGAGGTTTCATAACCTGTGGTAAGCCTTCCACAAGATTTACTTCTTTTCCTGCTTCGCGGAAGTTTTCAGCCACTTCAAGACCAATAAAACCACCACCAACGACAGTTACCTTATTTACATTCTTAGCAGCTACAAAGGCTTCAATCTTCTTAATATCTGTAACATTCTTTACTACAAATACATTCTCGCGATCGATACCCTTGATAGAAGCTGGCAAGATTGCGTTAGCTCCTGGGGAAAGTGCTAACTTATCATAACTTTCTGTAAAGCTTTCTCCAGTCACTAAATTCTTAACAACTACTTCTTTCTTGTCTGGATGAATCTCTGTAACCTCATGCTTTACCAAAGCCTTAATTCTGTACTTATTCCAGAATTCTTCTGGATTCATCAAAACTAGCTTATCGCTATTATCAACGATTCCACTTAAAGCGAAAGGAAGGCAGCAGTTAGAGAAGGATACATTTTCTCCTCTTTCAAACATAACAACTTCTGCTGTTTCATCGATTCTTCTAGCTCTTGCAGCAACGCTGGCACCACCAGCTACACCACCTATAACTACAATCTTCATAGTTTCTCCTTTTCTTCACGAAACATTCTTTCTTTTTCTAAATTGATATACCAAAACTCCACATATTGTCCATAAGATTAGACTAATGAAAGCTTCCTTTGAAAGCTGTGCAGGAGATCCCGGGAACATTAATAGTACAATAAATCCCGCAGAAATCAGTGCACCTAGCGCACACTTCACTTTTTCGATCTTTGATTTCGCAAGCGAAATACTGATGAAACTAACGTACATATACGCTACTGCCGCAAGAACACTTGCCATATCTACGATATAGATAATGACACGTCTTCCAACAAACGAAAACCCTAATCCTGCTATGGTATTTAAAGCTCCATAAAGGAATATACCAATAAAGACTGAAATACCTACTAACAATGTAGATTTTTCAGGCTCAAAGCCTAGTTCCTCTGAAACCTGCGGTACTACGTCAAACCCAACAAATAAGAAGGGGGCTATCGCAATAATTTTCGATATTTCACTAAACGAAAAGCGGTAGTTATCCACATAGTTTTGATGAAAGGCTTGTAAGTCACTTCTCATAAACATCAAACCTAGAAGTCCTGATACAATGACTGCCAAAAGAATGCTCATGACATTTTGCACTTTCGTGCTAATTTTTAATCCCTGAATATTGATGTAACCAAATAAGATAATGACGGCAGACATCACAAGTACATCCGTGAGATAGATAGGATATCCTGAAATAGAATATAGATAGAAGAAGTCCATCTTCGCTCCAAATATCTCACGAAGCAGTAACACAAAGGCTCCTGCATTCAACGGTACCATGCTTAAATAACAAAGACTTAAGGACCAACCGACTACAAAGCCATGTCCTGTACCTAGATGATTTAAAGCATAGGTGAATTCTCCACCATCTTCTCTATGATTCTCTAGCATGATGTGATAGCCATTCTGTATCACCATGATAAAAATGCCACCAATCAAAAGTCCTATAAAGGTATTGATTACACCTGCTTCTCTTAGAAACTTTGTACCTGGAAGTGTAAAGGAACCCCAGCCTATTATGGCTCCAATAACTAATCCAAGAACATCAATATATCTTAATTTTTTATCCATTTATTTTATAAACGAACTTTTTTAGCAATGATATTTCCAACAACACCACCAGTCACCATGACGATTAAGAAAATCCATCCTGATAATGAGAAGTTTGCGATTGGAGTATATAGAGCTCCTACATTACATCCGTTAGAAAGTCTTGTACCAAATCCCATTGCAAATCCACCGATTGCATAGAATAATGCTTGCTTTGGATTCATCTTCCAGCTTGACTTGCAGAAAGATACGAAGTTATTTGAAGTTAACATGTAGATAAATGTACCTAATACAATACCTACGTTCTGTACATTGATTGGGTGCTCAAAGAAAGGCATTTGGTAAGGACCAGCTGCTCCCTTTGTAAACTCAACGATAGCTTCTACCTTAACACCAAATAACATGAGTAACTTACCGAACCAGAATCCGTAAGGAGTACTTGCTCCCCAACCAGCCTTAGTAACACCCATGAGTAATACGAATACTGCAGAAATTACAAGAACAGATGTTCTTAAACTCCAAGGACGAGCAAAGATCTTTTCATATCCATCTTCGCTGCATGGACAAACTGGTTCTGTTTCATCTAAAGACTTCTTTTCAGCAGCTAACTGTACTGTTTCGCTACCAATACCGAAGTAAGTTCCTGCTTCCTTTCTCTTCTTTTCGTAGAGATAGCTTAACTTCACTACGATCAAGCAAAGAATACCAGTTAGAATTAGAGCACCTAAGTAACCCTGTAAACCATCAAATCCAAATAGATCTGGGAAGTATACACCATTCTTATCACCAAACTTGATTAAAGAATCTTGTACCCAGCTTGCTGTATTCTGAATTGGAAAGCCTACAAATACACCAATACAGAAGAATAGTAAGGTAACAATACCTCTAGGAAATGCCGCAACTAAGTCTGTTAATACACCAGATGCACAGCATGACGCAAAAGCCATACCGAAACCGAAGAGAAGTCCACCTACGATTAAGCCTAAGTTAATAGGGTTTACCCAAAGGTCAAACTGGGAAACGTCTGCGTTATATAATACTGCTGTACTAACTGCAGCTGATACGAAGAACATAAACATTAATGTTCTCATTAACTTTGTAGAACCACCCTTATAGGCACGATTTACACTTCCTGCAAATCCCATAAAGCCTCTAGCAAGAGCGTAACCTAAGATACAACCCATCGCTAATCTAAAATACAGCATTGAGGAACTCAATCCAAACATGCCGAACAAAATTGTAATTGCAAGCAAGACAAAGCCAGCAATTCTTTCTGTTTGTTTCATACTTTTCATTTCTCCTTTTTCATCCATGATAAAACTATCCCCCTCATTGTATGGAAGCCCTATCATTTTCATATTGTTTGACATAGAAATATGCAGAGCTATTGTAGGCTGGTACTCTGTATCTATGTTTTAATACTATATCACACTTCTATTTATCTTGAATTCATTGTTATGCTATGTAAATCTAATTGAACTCTATATTGTAAAATTCGCAAACAAAAACCCCTACTCAATTTGAACTTTTTAAAAATTCAAATTGATATAGAGGTTATTTTAATGATTATCCTTCTAGATAATATGCATATGCTTTTTCAGCACGTCCTGCTGTATGAGAAGCCCCCTCGTATCTTGATACGAAGATTGTAGCTGCCTCTGCTGCACCTTCTGCTGAGTCCGCAACATTCTGTAAACCAACAAGCGTACTGTTATATGCACCTGTTAATTCATGTGTCAAAAATGCTAACTGTCCTTCTACTGTTGTGTAGTCTAGTCCGTTATTTGCACAGTAGTTTACTAAGTTTGTATAGCGACCACCACCCCATTGGCATAAACCATAATAGGATGAACCCGCAGTTGGATTAAACTTAGACTCTTGCCACATATTCGCTAGAACACCACACGCTGCAGCCCTAGATAGACCAAGTGTACCTGTTAAATAAGAGTAGATTACTTGATAGTTGCCAGAAGTATCTACAGGTCCACTAGATACATACGCTCTTGTGACATTAATTGTATAAGAGGCTGTAGAAACATTACCATTCTTATCTGTTGCTGTAACTGTTGCTGTATAGGTACCAGCCTTGGAGATATCACCATCCACCGCAACTGTGTAGTTACCTTTACCATTTTCAGTTGAAGCAGTTAAACTACCATCAATCGGATCAATAACCGAGGAAATATTAGAGAATAGATCGTAAGAACTTCCTGCTTTAATATCCACGCTACTAGCTGCTAAAGTAATCTCTGCAGGTTTTGTATCCACAACATTTACACTCGCTGTAAATGTCTTAGAATTTGTTAAACCAAACTTAGACTCTTTGCCAGACAATATCAGTTTGATTGGGTATGTACCAACTGCACTGGCGTCAATCTGTCCATCAATCTTTAAGTCACCAGTATATTCCGCAACTAATGTATGTAAGTCAAATACATTTCCATACTCAGCTGTCGTAATACCACTCATGTTAAGTTTTAATGAATCATATAACTTAGCTTGCGATAGTAACATCTGCTTATTCATATAATCGTTTCTTGCAAACACATAACCAAGTGCTGTGCCACCCAACATGCAGGTAGCCAAACCAAACGCAAGAAACTTCTTTGCCGTCATTTGTAATATATTTTTCATACAAAAATCATACACGAAAAAATAATAAATCGTCAAATTTGGCGCATAGAATACACAATTTTCACACAAAATTACCACAATATAAATTGTGCAAAAACCATGCATGCATAATAGTTATAAACGCTTACATAAAATACTTGCATATCCAACTATTTATAATTGAATATCACAAAACGTGCATGCATGTATATATAATGAAAAGTGCTAAACATTTTATTTAGCACTTTTCATTACTACTTCTGTGTCATCTTTAATAAATCTTCTAGTGTAGGCGAATCGCTAGTCTTTGGCGGTTGAATCTTGATTGTAAAATCAAAGTCAGCCTCTATCAGTTCACTCATATCACTATCTGGACTAGATACAAGTCTTGTGGATTGACGTAAGATTGCGTCTTCAATCATATTACGCGCAAGTCTACCATTACCAGCTTCCATTGGATTAATACTCTGTACTTCATTGAAGTAAGCAGTTAACTTATCCGCAAGAGCCTCATCAATATGATAGCCTTTAGCCTTTGCTTGTAGACAAGCAATCTTGTAGAGTTCTTCGCCTGTGTAATCCTTGAAGTTGATGATATTTGGGAAACGTGACTTTAGACCAGAGTTAGACTCTAGGAATACTGACATTTCCTTCTTATATCCCGCTAAGATAACGATTAAGTTATCACGGTTATCTTCCATCGCCTTTACGAGCGTATCGATACACTCTAATCCAAACGCGTCATCTTTACCACGATGTAGTGCGTACGCTTCATCGATAAAGAGTACACCACCAATCGCAGACTTAATGACTGACATCGTTAATGGAGCAGTCTGTCCAACGTACTGCGCAACTAAGTCTGATCTAGATACTTCTACAAGTTGTCCTTGTGTTAATGCACCGATAGCCTTCATATAACGAGAAATTAATCTCGCGATTGTTGTCTTACCTGTACCAGGATTTCCTGTAAAAATCATATGCTTGGAAAGTGTCGCAGTCTTCATGCCTTGTTCACGACGCTTTTGCTGCATCGCAACTAAGGATTGTAAGGAAGTAATATAAGACTTCACTTCATCAAGACCAATAATCTCACTTAATTCACGATTTACTTCTTCAAGTTCTTCGCTACTATTACGTGATCGACTCATCTGAATATCTTGTTCCTTAACTGTAATGACAGGAATATCATTCTTTACAGTCATAGGAATCTCTTCCATATTTCCTAGGGAATGATCTAATACAGCTTGCCCTAGTGATACGTAGAAATCATAGAAGTTAGAACTGATAGATGCAGCACCTAAATCCTTATTAAAGTGCTGTGCTACCCAATTCTGTACAGAATCTTCAACCTGTAACTTAATCTTTAGATTTTCCTCAGCTTTCTTAACCAAGTTTGTTGTTTGAACTTGGATAATGGAGCGAATACTATCTTCATCTAGTTTTTTTAGCGTAACTGTATCTAATACATGGTACATAAAATCTGCACCAAAGGCATCTTGAACCTTCGATACACTACCAGTTGTCATAAACACAAGATACTTACCACCAACGTTTAAAGTATCCACGCTATCTTTTACAAGTCCAGTCTGATTCTCTACAAGAACTCCCTTATTTAATACATAACGCTTATTCAGTACACAACTACCTGTCGTCACAAGCGAACTAATCATACGCAAGAATGCTGGGAATCCATTTTCAAAGTTCTCAAAGCAGATAACAGAACCATTACCTGAGATTGCCTCATACAGGTCCTGTAAGAAAATCTGTTCTTGCCCTGATGATGTATAACGACTCATATCAATTGTATATACTTCATCACTGACAAATACTTGACGTTCGTATAAAGAACGAGCCATCTGTGTAACAGCTTCATGTCTACCAGAACCCACTGGCCCGGAGACAAGAATGACATTCTTTGCCTTTCCTGCTTCCTCACCCATCAAGTATGGTCTTCTAAACGCATTTACCATTTGTTGGATTGCGTCTTTTTGACCCATTACTTTTGAGACAATAACGTTATAGATATCATCAAATAACTTCTGTGAGTTAAACTCCTTCTTCTCAACAGGTTTTTGTTCAACTTCACTTAAACCATAATCACGCTTTAAGTCTCTTTCTAAAACATCCATACTCATTGCAGAGATATCTAATGGTTCATCTTTCTTCTGTAATGCCGCATGCATATCTTCCAGATCCTTCTGCTGTTTACGCAAGATTGCATTCAACTCCTGCATTGCTTGGTCTGGTTGTTTTAGAATATTTAAATTCTGGCTTTGCTCGTTGCCATCAATGCTTAATGTAATTTGTTCCGACGCATCTGTGGATTCATAAGCACGTTTTTTGCCTAAGACCTCATTCCAAAGTCTTTCTTTTTCCTCTGTTCTACGATCCCTCGACATTACTCGTCTCCTTTGTTTCCAACTTCAATCATTCCATCACTTGTTAAGCCATCCTTCTTTAATACAGCATTTAATGTAGCCATATCAGCAGATAGATTAATAAAGTCTTGGTCTGTGTAACTTGCAATCATATTCTTCATCGCATCATTAATTAATACGACAGTCTTACCTAACTTCTCTTTTGTTTCTTGGTAGTTTGGATCTGTCTGTGCAGTCTGAAGAGCGTCATATTGTTTTAAAATACGCACAAGGATTGGCAAATAATAATCATATAACTTTTTGAGCTTTCCTTTGGATGCAGGAAAAGTTGTTTCTAACTTCTGCGCTTGTTTTAAAAGTGCACATGTTTCAAATAAGCCATTTGAAATTTCTTCATCAGGAATTGCATCATTTAATGCATTAATCTGATCAATATAGTTTTGTGCACTAGAAGATGGCTGTTCAACCTTAACTTCTTCCTTCTTCACATTTGTTGGTGTAGCCTGAACATCAATCACATCAGTGTTCTGGTAATCGTCAGCCTGCTTAGAAACTTCTCTTAGAATCTGTTCATAGGATTCTGGATAGTTTGCACCAAATACATTCAAACCACTCACCAAGATACCATTACGATATACATCTAAATTAGAGAGTGACTTATATTCACCATTACGTACACGTAGTTCAATCCCTGTGCTAACGTTTAGCGCAGTATGTGTTCTAAACCACTTACGTAAGAAAATATTATTCTTTGCCATCTGTGATGCAGAAATATTTGAAGCACGATTTCCAGCATAGTATGTAGATGAAGAATAGCTAGCGTATGGGTTTGATCTTTGCTCATTTCTCTTCGAAGCATTTACCGCAGCCATTACAATCGCAAATACGATACCAATAATAATCAACATAGGTATAAACGTTCCTCCTCCAAGAAAAAATATTAAGAAGAATATCCAACCAAAATCAGAGTTCTTTCTGTTTTTCATTTTTTATAACCTCTCACTAGTGAATTATAGCATAATACACGATTTTTTATATCTCTTCAATTGTATTCTACATACGTAATTTTATTTACGGATAGGCAAAAAAATGCTAGTGTTGAATTCAAGAAAACGAGGTTACATGAACAAATTTGCTAAACTTTATATTTCTTGGTTCAAAATCGGCTTATTTACCTTCGGTGGTGGATATGCAATGATTCCAATGATTCAAAAAGAAGTTGTCGATAAACACCACTGGGTAACGGCTGAGGATGTACTAAATTACTATGCAATTAGCCAATGTACACCAGGCGCAATCGCAGTCAACTTATCCACATTTATCGGTGGAAAGATTGATGGTTTCCTCGGTGCTTTAGCAGCGACACTCGGCGTTATAAGTCCATCTATTATTATCATTAGTATTATCGCAACCTTCTTATCTAACTTTTCTTCCCTCGATGTAGTAAAACACGCACTCGCTGGAATTCAGATTGCGGTATGCGTATTAATGTTTGGGGCAGTGAAGAACTTATTTAAGACAAGTGTTGTAGATATCCCTAGCTTAATTATCTGTCTTGTGGCATTCTTACTAGCGTATTTTACAGATATTCCAACGGTACTGCTTGTAATACTAGCTGCTGTGTTTGGCTATGTATTCTATACATACAAAAATAAGATTCACCTCAAATAAGCAATTCTCTTTCACAACAATCACTAAGATTGTTTTTTTTTATAGCCTTTTAGTTATATATAACTAACTTATCGTGTAAAATAGTCTATGCGAAAGGAATTCTAAACATGATAGATAAAAAACTTTTAGCCCTTTTAGGGCATAATAAAAA
>QWCO01003671.1_pt1 | contig 10278 bp, 7 predicted proteins | sample 1972611 | NCBI WGS metagenome assembly QWCO01 (sample SAMN09866706, study PRJNA288562) | Human oral metagenome isolate term1_saliva, whole genome shotgun sequencing... | reverse complement strand
CGGCTATCTGCTGGATGCTTTCCATCCTCGTCCGCAGCGTCCCTACACACCTGATGGCTCCGTGAATCTGGCGCATCTTCTGGCCGGCTCGGCCGGCACGCTGGCCTGGTCGGCGCGGCTGCATCTGCGTCTGTTGCGCCGGCCGGCGGTCTCGCGCTGGGCGCTGTTCCTGCAACCGTCGGCGGCGGCTGCGCTCACCCATGCGCCGGCCGTGCTGGCCTTGCAGCCCTCGGCCGCGTTGTTGCTGGACGCGGCGGATCTGCGTCGCCTCGCCGGCTCGCGCCATCCGGATGATCAGGCACTGTGCCGCTTGGCCGGTATCGGTCCAGGCATGTCGGGGCGCCCGGATGGAACGCAGCAGGGAGAGGCCGGGCCGGCCGCCTGGCTGGTGCGTTTTTCGGGCGAGGTGGGTGCCGATGTCCAGGCTGCCCACCGGCGTCTGACGGCGCTGCTCGAACCCCGACGGCAGGAGGGCACCACGGGCATGGTGCTGCAGGCCGGCGGCGGGCTGCAATCGCATGGCCGCGCGGCGGCAGGGGATGTGCAGCCTGTCTGGCAGGTGCTGCTGGGTGAACGGGTTTCCCCGACGAGCCCCCCTTCGGCCGGCATCATTCTGCTGCCGCCGCAGGACCCGGCCACTCTGGCCGGGCTGGTCGCAGCTCTGGATGAGCGCCTGGCCTCGCAGGGTGTGCAGCCGTCATGGCGCGGGCAGGTAGCCGCTGGCGAGCTGCAGCTGGTGGTGTCGGAAGGGGCGGGACCGATGGCCCGTCAGGCTCTGGCGGCTACCTTGCCGCCGCGCTGGACCCCGGCACTTCGAGAGGCCTTTGCCGAGGTGCGCAGGCAGTTCGATCCGACGGGGATCCTGCTGGGCGGGCGCTGAGCTACCTGGCCGGCTTGGGCCGGGGTCGTGGGTTGGGGAGTGCGTCGGCAGGCTGCCGATGACACGCCGTCACCAGTGATGGTCCATCCTGGATGGCACGTCGTTCGCAAGGAAAATGAATCCGCGCTGATGGTGTGGTGGGCACAATGGTCCCTTGATTGCGCAGGTGCTGCCGGGAGCCTGCATCTTTCCGGATCATCAAGGTGCCAGGGTGGGGCAGGCCAGTGGGTCGCACGCCGCCCGGTTCCCAGGGAGACCATCATGAGCAAGACCACCATCATCTACGCCCATCCTTACGAGAAAAGCTTCAACCATGCCATTCTGGAGCGGGTGCAGGCGCTGCTGGACGCCAAGGGGCAGGAATACCGGCTCATCGATCTATATGCCGATGGCTTCAACCCCGTCTACACGAAGGAGGAGTTGGCCCTGTTCCGGGAAGGCAAGGCGCTGGATCCGCTGGTGCTGCAATACCAGCAGGCGCTCAAGGACAGCAGGCGCCTGATCTTCATCTTTCCCATCTGGTGGGCCGACATGCCGGCCATCGTCAAGGGGTTCCTGGACAAGGTGCTGCTGCGGACCTTTGCCTACATGGAGAACCGGGTTGGCCTCCTGGAGGGGCGGCTGGACATTGACGAGGCGCTGGTCATCAGCACCTCAACGGCGCCCACCTTCTACCTGAAGTTCGTCTGCGGGAACTTCATCACCAAGGCGATGCTGGGCCACACGATGAAGGGCGTGGGCGCCCGTCGCCGTCGCTGGGTGAACTGTGGCAAGGCCAACCTGATCACGGACGAGAAGCGCAAGGCGTTTCTGAAGGGGCTTGAGCGCTACATCTGACGCGTCCGGGAACACGGGGGGCAGGCGTCATCGGCTTCTGACGGTTTTCTTTCTCATGCTCCGAGATTCCGGACCTGCCCGGGCGCGTCCGCCCGCAACTGCCAGAAGATCCCTGCTGACCCGATCGTCAGCACGCCGACCGCCACGAAGGCGGCGCGGAAGGCCGGCAGTTCGCTGGCGCCGGTACCTGTGTCCAGCCAGCCGCTGAAGGCGTGCAGCAGTGCCGAGGCGCAGGTGATGCCCAGGCTCAGGCCCAGCATCTGCACCATCGAGAACAGGCTGTTGCCGCTGGCAGCGTGGGCGGCGTCCAGGTCCTTCAGCGTCACGGTGTTCATGGCCGAGAACTGGGTGGAGCTGACGGCGCCGAAGAACGCCAGCTGGGTGGTGCGCAGCCACAGCGGCTGGTCGGGCGTCATCAGGGCGAAGGCGGCAATCAGCACGCCCAGCAGCACGGTGTTGACCAGCAGCACCCGCCGGTAGCCGTAGCGGCTCACGATGTCGGAGACGGCGCGCTTGGCGCCGATGCTGGCCAGCGTCACCGGCAGCAGCATCATGCCGGCCTCGGCCGGCGAGAATCCCATGGCCAGCTGCAGCAGCAGCGGCAGCAGGTAGGGCATGGCGCCCGAGCCGATGCGTGCGAACAGGTTGCCCAGGATGCCCACGCGGTAGCTGGGCACGGTAAAGAGCGCCGGCGGAAACAGCGGGGCGGGGTGGCGCATGGCGTGCAGCCAGTAGGCCGTCAGCGCCGCCAGTCCGGCCACCATCAGCAGCACCACCAGTGTGCTGGCCCAGCCCAGACCGCCCAGTCCGTCCAGCGCCAGCGAGATGGCGATCATGGCCAGCACCAGCATGGCGTAGCCGGCCAGGTCGAAGCGGCCGGCGTCGGCGCGCTTGAGGTTGGGCATGTAGCGCATCGTGGCCAATGCACCTACCAGGCCCACGGGCAGGTTGATGAGGAAGATCCAGTGCCACGACGCGGTCTCCACCAGCCAGCCGCCCAGCGTCGGTCCGATCAGCGGGCCGATGAGCCCGGGGATGGCCACGAAGCTCATGGCCGACAGCAGTTCCTCGCGCGGGAAGTGCTGCAGGATCACCAGCCGACCCACCGGCAGCAGCACGGCGGCACCCAGCCCCTGCAGCACCCGGGCGGCGATCAGCTGCGACAGGTCATTGGAGAGCGCGCAGGCCGCCGAGCCGGCCGAGAACAGCACGATGGCGCTCAGGAACACCCGCTGTGACCCGAAGCGGTCAGCCAGCCAGCCGCTGGCCGGGATCAGCGCCGCCATGGTCAGCATGTAGGCCACCACCACGGCCTGCAGGCGCAGCGGGCTCTCGCCCAGGCTGGTCGCCATGGCCGGCAGCGCCGTGTTGACGATGGTGCCGTCCAGCGTCTGCATGAAGAACCCCACCGCTACCAGCCACAGCAGGATACGGGGAGAGGGGTGAGCGGCAGCGTCTGGCATGGGGTGACGTTCCTGGTGGTCGATGGGGCCCCGGTGATCCGTGCCCATTTTCAATGGGTGAACCGGAAAGAATACCGGCTATCGGAGGATGTCGTCGCCCATTCCACGATGACAGGACGATGGCGGCGGGCCAGCGTCATGCGCTTCGGGGCTTCCCGCCGATCGAGGCCTGTCGTAGGATGACAGGATGAAAGCCTTTGTCACGTTCATTCGCACTCTGTTCAATTCGCAGGCCACATTGGCGGGTGGGCGCGCGTCGCAACCGCGCTTCTCGTCGCTGGTGCGGTGGCAGGGGCTGGCGCGGGCATTGTTGACGCTGCTGGCCGCCCTGCTGCTGGGCACGGGGCTGTCGGTCCTGCAGGCCTGCAACAGCCAACCGCAGCCTGCCGCGCAGCCGGAGGTGCGGACGTCCGTGCAGGCGCCTGGGCAGACAACGGGGCAGGCCGCGGACCGGGCAGCCCGCCAGGCATCAGAACGGGCGCAGGACCGGGCATCGGAGCGTGCTTCCGACAGAGCTTCCGGTGGAGTAGCTGACTGGACCCGCGACCGGGCACCCGAGCGGTCAAATGACCGTAACCCGGACAGGGCATCTGGCAAGGCATCCGACCGTGCTTCCGATCGGTCCTCCGACAGGGCATCCCGGCAGGGGGGCGACGGCCTCGGTACCGTGGCGGTGGGTGATCTTCCTGCCGAGGCGCGCCAAACGCTGGCGCTGATCCGTGAAGGCGGCCCGTACCCCTACGAGAAGGACGGCAGCGTCTTTGGCAACTACGAGCGCAAGCTGCCGCGCCAGCGTCGGGGCTACTACACCGAATACACCGTCAAGACCCCGCGGGTCCGCTCACGCGGGGCGCGCCGCATCATTGCCGGCGGCCGGGATGGCCGACCCACCGAGTTCTATTACACGGACGACCACTACCAGACCTTCCGCAGGATCGAGTTCCCATGAGTGCACTGTCCAACATCCCCCGGCACGCGGTTCTGCCGCTGGGTGCCTATGACAAGAATGGTCTGGTGCGTGCCGCGCTGCAGACCGACCAGACCCTGCTGCAGTGCGACTGCGCGGCAGCTCATGACAAGGCGTCCGTGCTGGCCGCTCTGGGGGAGGGACTGAAACTGCCGGCCCATTACGGCCGCAATCTGGATGCACTCTACGATTGCCTGACTGACCTGAAGCCTTCGGACGAGGCTGACCGTCCCGGCTTCGTGCTGCTGATCGAGAACCTGCCCGATGCGACGCAGCTGTCGGCGGACGACCGCAGCACGCTGCTGGACGTGTTTCGGGACGCAGCCGACTTCTTCTACGACCACGAGACGGCGTTCCGGGTCTTCTACTCGGTGCGCAAGACGTAGTCAGCGACGACGGCTCAGCCCAGGTCTTGCCGTGGTCTGGCCTGGCCTGGCACAGGCTGGAGATGCCCGAAGCGGGACCTGAGCCAGGATGGGCCTGACCCAAGCCGGGCCTAGCCCAGGTCGCCCAGCGCGGCCTGCAGTACCGTCAGTCCCACCAGCCCGGCGGTTTCGGTGCGCAGCACCCGCGGGCCCAGCAGTGCCGGCTGCCAGCCCTGGGCCAGCGCCTGCTCCACTTCCGTCTCGGCCAGCCCTGATTCCGGTCCGCACAGCAGCCAGGCCGTGGGGGCGTCGGCCTCGCTGGCCGTTGCATCGCCCGGCGGGTTCTGATGGTCCCCCGCAAGCGGTGCGCCAGTCCGGGCCGCCAGTGCGCCGGCCTGTGCCATCAGCGATGACTCGGCCAGCGGGCTCAGCACCCAGCGTCGCTCGTGGGCCTGGGGGGCGGGCAGGCTGGCCAGCCAGGTGCCCACGGGCTGGATGGGCGCGATCTCGGGCAGGCGGCTACGCCCGCACTGCATGGCTGCCGCCACCACCAGCCGCTGCCAGTGCTGCACGCGCTTCTCGGCGCGTGCGCCGTCCAGCTTCACCACGCTGCGGGCCGACAGCAGCGGCACGATGTGGCTCACGCCCAGCTCCACGGCCTTCTCGATGGTCCAGTCCATCTTCTCGGCCGTGCTGAGGCACTGCGCCAGGCCCAGTCGCAGACGGAGTCGATCTCGTCACCGATGCCGCGGCGCAACACACGCAGCAGGTGGTGTGCGGCCGGCTCGTCCAGCGGCAGGGGATCGGACGGGACAGGGGGCGCGGGCTGGTCGGCCAGGGCAGGCAGGTGGATTCGGGGTGTCATCAGATCAGGGAAGCAACCGTCGGGGAAGGCAGCGGCAGGCGACCGAATGATTCGTTGCCTGAATGTCACCAAGAAGGCTGGCGAATCTCCCCGGCGCGCAACAGGGCCTTCCCCTGCAGACAATGCAAATAGCTGTTACATTGACGTCCAGTATACTGTGCAGAGGTTCCTGGCGGCCCTGCCGGCATGCCCGGTCCGAAGGCGCCCAGCGTCGGGAGGAGAGACCCGGACATGGCATGGCAAGCAGGCCAGGGCGCCAACGGCAGATTCCGGGCGGGCCGCCTGATTGAAAGACCGTTTTTCATCGCATTTTCAGCTCAATTCGTCCCTTTCTGCCATGACCGACCACTCGTTTCCCACCGAAGCTCCTGCTACTGCCGAGCTGGATTTTTCCCCCGATGAAGCCGGGGGCGAGACGCTTCCCGCCACTGAACATGTGGGATGGTCCGATGGCGTCACCGAGGTGGACGACGTGACCCTGCCTGATGCCCAGAAGCCTGCCGAGGCCTTCGTGGCCACTGGCTGGCCTGCCTTCCCGTCGCCTGACACCGCCCGTCGCATGGCCAACGCCATCCGCGTGCTGTCCATGGACGCCATCGAGAAGGCCCGTTCCGGCCACCCCGGCATGCCCATGGGCATGGCCGACATCGCGGTGGCCCTGTGGGGCGCACACTTCAAGCACGATCCCGCCCAGCCGGGCTGGTTCGACCGTGACCGCTTCGTGCTCTCCAACGGGCACGGCTCGATGCTGCTGTACTCGCTGCTGCATCTGACCGGCTACGATCTTTCCATCGACGACATCAAGGACTTCCGCCAGCTGCACTCCAAGACCCCGGGCCACCCCGAGGTGGGCGTCACGCCGGGCGTGGAGACCACCACCGGTCCGCTGGGGCAGGGGCTGGCCAACGCCGTGGGCATGGCCCTGGCCGAGAAGCTGCTGGCTGCCGAGTTCAACCGTCCCGGCCACGACATCGTCGACCACTTCACCTGGGTCTTTGCCGGCGACGGCTGCCTGATGGAAGGCGTCTCGCACGAGGCCTGTGCCCTGGCCGCCATCTGGCGCCTGTCCAAGCTCGTCATGCTCTATGACGACAACGGCATCTCCATCGACGGCGACGTCAAGGGCTGGTACCGCGAGAACGTGGCCGAGCGCTTTGCCGCCTATGGCTGGAACGTCATCGACGCGGTCGATGGCCACGACGCCTGGGCCGTGGCCCAGGCCATCGCGCAGGCGCGCGACTGGGGCGAGACCGGCCGTCCGGTCGTCGACGGCGAAGGTGTGGGCGAGCTGCGCTTTGCGCCCACCATCATCATCTGCAAGACCGTCATCGGCAAGGGGTCGCCCAACCGGGCCGGCACGGCCAAGGCCCACGGCGAATCGCTGGGCGCCGAGGAAATCGCCGCCACCCGCAAGGCCCTGGGCTGGTCCGAGCCGCCCTTCGAGATCCCGGCCGACCTCTACGCGGCCTGGGACGCCACCCAGGTTGGCGCCGAGCGCCATGCCCGCTGGCAGGACGCCTTCGACGCCTATGCCGCCCAGTTCCCCGAAGAGGCTGCCGAGCTGGAGCGCCGCATGCGCGGCGTGCTGCCGGCCGACTGGGAAGACATCATGGACAACCTGGTGATGGACACGGTGATGGAGGCCGAGAACATCGCCACCCGTGCCGCCTCGCAGCGCGCGCTCAACTACCTGGGGCCGGCCCTGCCGGAACTGCTGGGTGGTTCGGCCGACCTCACCGGCAGCAACCTCACCGCCTGGAAGGGCGTCGAGATGCTGCGCCCGTCGGCGGACAATGACGCCGATCTCAACGGCGGACGCCACATCAACTACGGCGTGCGCGAGTTCGGCATGGCCGCCGTCATGAACGGCCTGGCTCTGCATGGCGGCTTCATTCCCTACGGCGGCACCTTCCTGGTGTTCTCCGACTACGCCCGCAACGCCCTGCGCGTGGCTGCGCTCAGCAAGCAGCGGGTCATCCACGTCTTCACGCACGATTCCATCGGCCTGGGTGAGGATGGTCCCACCCACCAGCCCGTCGAGACCGCGGCCTGCCTGCGCCTCATCCCCAACATGTCGGTCTGGCGCCCGGCGGACACGGTCGAGACCGCCATTGCCTGGCAGGCTGCCATCGAGAACGAGGAAGGCCCCACCTGCCTGCTGCTGTCGCGGCAGGGGCTGCCCTTCATCGAGCGCGAAGTGGTCGACGTCGACGAGATCCGTCGCGGTGCCTACCTGGTGCATGCCCCGCGTGCCGCCAAGGCCGTGCTGATCGCCACTGGCTCCGAGGTGTCGCTGGCACTGGCTGCCGCGCGCCAGCTGGCCGATGAAGGCATTCGTGTCCGGGTGGTCTCCATGCCATCCACCACCACGTTCGACAAGCAGGACGTGGCTTACAAACGCCGTCTGTTGCCAGACGACCTTCCACGGATTGCCGTGGAAGCCGGTGTCACCGATTTCTGGTGGAAATACCGCCCTGCGGCGGTGGTCGGGATCGATCGCTTCGGCGAATCCGCTCCCGCATCGGTACTCAACCAGCATTTCGGCATGACTGCCGATAACGTTGCCGCCACCGTGCGGCAGGTGCTGGGGCTCTGATCCTTCAATACAAGAGGAAGAAAGAAATGACGATTCGCGTTGCAATCAATGGTTATGGCCGGATTGGCCGCAATGTGCTGCGTGCCCACTATGAAAGCGGCAAGAAGCACGACATCGAGATCGTCGCCATCAATGATCTCGGCAAGCCCGAAACCAATGCGCACCTGACCCAGTACGACACCGCCCACGGCAAGTTCAACGGTGAAGTCAAGGTCGAAGGCGACTATCTGGTCGTCAACGGCGACAAGATCAAGGTGCTGGCCGAGCGTGATCCCAGCAAGCTGCCCTGGAAGGATCTGAACGTCGACGTGGTGCTGGAGTGCACGGGCCTGTTCACCTCCAAGGAAAAAGCCAGCGCCCACCTGGCTGGCGGCGCCAAGAAAGTCATCATCTCCGCACCCGGCGGCAAGGACGTGGACGCCACCATCGTCTACGGCGTGAACCAGGGCGTGCTGAAAGCTTCGGACACGGTCATTTCCAACGCCTCTTGCACCACCAACTGCCTGGCCCCGCTGGTCAAGCCGCTGCAGGACAAGATCGGCGTCGTCAACGGCCTGATGACCACCGTTCACGCCTTCACCAACGACCAGGTGCTGACCGACGTGTATCACTCCGACCTGCGTCGTGCCCGTTCGGCCACCCAGTCGATGATCCCGACCAAGACCGGTGCTGCCGCGGCCGTCGGCCTGGTGCTGCCCGAGCTGAATGGCAAGCTGGACGGCTTCGCCGTGCGCGTGCCGACCATCAACGTCTCGCTGGTCGACCTGTCGTTCATCGCCGCCCGTGACACCACGGTCGAGGAAGTCAACAAGATCCTGAAGGAAGCTTCCGAAAGCAAGGAACTGAAAGGCATCCTGAACTACAACGACAAGCCGCTGGTCTCGGTCGACTTCAACCATTGCCCGGCGTCCTCCACCTTCGACTCCACGCTGACCAAGGTCAGCGGCCGTCTGGTGAAGGTCACCAGCTGGTACGACAACGAGTGGGGCTTCTCCAACCGGATGCTCGACACCACCGTGGCGCTGATGAACGCCAAGTGATCGGTGCATCACGGCACCCCGCCCGAAAGGGCAGGGTGCCTGGCTGCCGTCCCGTGTCGGCCTGACGGTGTCGGTGGCCTTGCTGCGCGCAAGGCATCCTGACGCCGCCCTGCCGGTGCTCTCGGCAGTCTTGTGGCCCAGCCGGCCTTCGGATCCTTCCGTGTCCACGGAAACCCGATGGCCGGCCGCCACCCAGACATCCGTGCAGAGGCCCTGATGGCCCTGCCGACCGAATTCCCGGGTCAGTGAATGCCGCATCCTCCCATTGACTGGCCTGTCATGGAGAACACGATGAAATTCAAGCGACTGGCAGACCTCGACCTGAAAGGCAAGAAAGTCTTCATCCGCAGCGACTTCAACGTCCCGCTGGATGAGAACCGCAACATCACCGACGACACCCGCATCCGGGCTTCGGTGCCTGCCATCAAGGCCGCGCTGGACAAGGGCGCCGCCGTCATGGTCACCTCCCACCTGGGCCGTCCGAAAGAGGGCGAATTCAAGCCCGAGGACTCGCTGGCTCCCGTGGCCAAGCGCCTGGAGGAACTGCTGGGCCGCCCCGTGCGCCTGCAGGCCAACTACCTGGATGGCGGCTTCCCGCTGGCCCCGGGTGATGTGGTGGTGCTGGAAAACACCCGATGCAACAAGGGCGAGAAGAAGGACGACGAAGCCCTGGCCAAGAAATACGCCGCCCTGTGCGACGTCTACGTGAACGACGCCTTCGGCACCGCTCACCGAGCCGAGGCCTCCACCCACGGCATCGCCCGCTTTGCCAAGGAAGCCGCTGCCGGCCCGCTGCTGGCTGCCGAGCTGGACGCTCTGGGCAAGGCCCTGCACAACCCGGCTCACCCAATGGTTGCCATCGTGGCTGGTTCCAAGGTCTCCACCAAGCTCACCATCCTCGACTCCCTGGCCGACAAGGTTGACCAGCTGATCGTGGGCGGCGGCATTGCCAACACCTTCATGCTGGCTGCCGGCCTGCCCATCGGCAAGTCCCTGGCCGAGCCCGACCTGGTGGGCGACGCCAAGAAGATCATCGAGAAGATGAAGGCCCGTGGCGCCGAAGTGCCCATCCCCGAAGACGTGGTGGTGGCCAAGACCTTCGCGGCTGACGCCCCGGCCACCGTCAAGGCCGCCAAGGACGTGGCCGAAGACGACATGATTCTGGACATTGGTCCCAAGACGGCAGCCAAGCTGGCCGAGCAGCTGAAGTCTGCTGGCACCATCGTCTGGAACGGCCCGGTCGGCGTGTTCGAGTTCGACGCCTT
>QWCO01003523.1_pt1 | contig 10278 bp, 8 predicted proteins | sample 1972611 | NCBI WGS metagenome assembly QWCO01 (sample SAMN09866706, study PRJNA288562) | Human oral metagenome isolate term1_saliva, whole genome shotgun sequencing... | reverse complement strand
GTAAATATGCGCTTACCGAGTTCACCTGTCTCGTTAATAACATTAGGGTCTATGTTAAACTGTATTAACTTAAGCCTGTAATGAGGTCCTCGTGGAGCGTTAAACTTCATATAGATGAAGAATAGCACAAGTGCTAAAAGTACAGCCAAAAAAATAAGTCTAGTTGTAATCATATTTGAAAATCTCCTTATGGGTAATTTCTGATGGTATATCTTTCAACATTATATCATCAAAAGCGTAAGAGTAAATCACTTTTATTTGCAAAGAGCAAGGAATATGCTTAATTGTGCAAAAAGTGTGTAAATATAATATATACATTTATAGTATGGTATAATATAAATACGGCATATGCTAGCGATGTAAATATTGAATTGGCTGGTACTTGAACATCGTAACTAAACGATGGTAATTGATCTAATGGAAAGGAGCCTATAATGGAGTACATGAGATTTTTTAGAGACACGATTATGGAGAGACAGTCGTGCAGAAAGTTTTTAAGCAAGGAAGTTGAAATTGAGGAACTGGTAGAGGTTAATCGCGTATACGATAATCTAGAGAGGCTTGTTCCAGGTATTGAGACAGATATTAAGTTTACTGGTGCAGAGGCAGGTAAGAAGTTTGGAGATAGCGTAGGCTATAACGGATATTCAATAGAGGCACCTCAGTATATCATACTGATGTCAGAGGTACAGGAACACTATTTAGAGAACATTGCATATCTTGCTCAGGCAATGACGCTTAAGCTTACAGATCTCGGAATTGCTGCATGTTGGCTTACAGTAAATGATTCAGATAGAATTAAGGCTGCAGCAGACATCGATTCCAAACTAGAGGTTGCATGCGTTATCGGAATAGGATATCGTGACAAGGATAGTAAGGAGACTAGACTTGATATCGTCAGTCCATCAAATGTTACGATGACTAAGACTGAGCTAAGAGCTGCTCCAAAGATTCATCTAGGATGCATGCTATTTGATAAACAATACGGCAAGACTTTCAATACAGATGAGCTATACACAGAGCTAGAGGATTCACTTCTTGCAATAAGCCATGCGCAGTCATTCTTCAACAGACAGCCATATAGAGTAATCGTTGGGGATAGCGAGATTTACCTTGTTGGAGTGCCTGATGAGATGACATGCGAAAATGATAGACATCTGAACTACGGTATTGCAATGTTTAACTTCGTTGCAGTAATTGGTTCGCTAAGAGCAGAGGCACCTAAGTGGAGCTTTGATGCACCTACAGTTGACCTAGCGCTTCCAGAAGATGTTTATTATGTAGGAAAGTGCAGAATCTAGAGGAAAAATATTCCTGAATTGTATAAGCTACATAATCAATAACTAATGAAACCCAAGGGCCATGTAAAAATGCATGGCTCTTTTTTTATGCATTTTTTTGAAAGATTATGATAAAAATAAAACACGAACGATTTTTGATGCATGTACATGTAATGTTATGGGAATGACCTGTTTTGATGTATATGCGACTAAGTTATTAGGTAAAATTACGTCTTTGTATGTTGACGGTATTTTTAGCAGTATAGTATTGTTAACTTATCGAAGAAGATGAAAGGAAGTTGATTTATGGAAATGACAATTGAAAGACTTAAGGAGAGAGTTAAGGCTGGCAGAGGACTTGTACCTGCGCACAAGGTTATCAAGGGCGGAATGCTAGTAAATGTAATGTCTGCAGAGGTTTATCCTGCGGATGTTGCTATATATAATGAAATGATTGCTGCTGTAGGAGATGTTAGCGACTACATTGGCGAAGATACGGAAATTATCGATGCTAAGGGACGCTACCTAGTTCCTGGAATGATTGACGGCCATATCCACAGCGAGTGTAGTAAGCTTAGTATCACAAGCTATGCCAAGGCAGTAGTTCCAAGGGGTACAACAAGCATGGTTTCAGGTCTTGATGAATATATATCTGTTTCAGGACTTGAGGGACTTCGTGAGATTTTTGAGGAAGTGAAGCAGAGCCCGCTTAAGGTTTTCTGGGGCGCTCCTTTTAAGACTCCATACACTATTCCTGAATCAACTGTTGCATATAACTTTACTAAGGAAACTCATGAAGAGGTTCAGAAGTGGGATGAGTGCTACGGCGTTTGGGAGACCGTTCGTGAATTTGTTCAGGAAGAAGATGAGAACACTCTAGGCGCGATTGCTACAGCATATAACAATAGGCTTCCAGTATTCGGATGTGCACCTATGGCTCGTGGAAACGACCTAAATGGATATCTTTGTGGAGGAATTAGACTTGACCACGAAAGCTACGATCACGAAGAGGTTGTAGAGAAGATGCGTAAGGGCATGCATATGCTGATTAGAGAGTCTTCAGTAACTCACTTCCTTGAGGAAAATATCAAGGCAGTTACAGAGGTTAATCCTTACTTTGCTAGAAGAGTAAGCTTCTGTACAGATGACGTTACAGCAACTGATGTTTTGAACAAAGGTCACCTAGACAATGTCGTTAGACTTGCTATGAAGGCTGGGGTTGATGCTATGACAGCTATTCAGATGGCTACAATAAACAGCGCTGAAGCGTATCACATCGACCACCTTGTTGGCTCAATTTGCCCAGGAAGAATCGCAGATATTCTCTTTGTTGGATCACTAGATGACTTTGATGTAGATGAAGTAATGACAAACGGAAAGATGGTTGCTAAGGGCCATAAGCTAAGCTATGAACTCAAGGCTCCAGAGAGAAGCTCGGTATTAAAGGGCAAGCTAAAGTGTGATTTGACAACAAAGGCTGATTTTGAATTCAAGGCGCCTATCGAAGAAGGCAAGGTAAAGGTGCTTTCGATGGATGTTAAGGGACCTTTTGTGAGAAAGAGAAGAGATGTAGTTCTTGAGGTTAAGGACGGAATCGTTCAGCCTGATGCTGTTCAGGACGTGGTAATGGTCTCAGTACTAGAGCGCTTTGGTAGAAATGGAAATAAATCACTTGCATTTGCTTCTGGCTGGAAGCTAAAGAAGGGTGCTATGGCATCATCTGCAGCTCCAGACGACAACAATCTAGTGGTTATGGGTGCAAGTGCAGAGGATATGTCAATTGCTGCAAACTATTTGATTGAGCAGGGCGGCGGACAGGTAGTCGTTTGTGACGGAGAAATCATGGAATTCTTGCCGCTTCCAGTTGGCGGAATTGTTACAGACCTTGAACCTGAAGAAGTAGCGGCTCGTGAAAAGCTGATTGATAAGGCAGCTAGAGATCTAGGTTCTGATTTGCCAGACCCAATGATGTACATGTTCTTCCTTCCAATCACAGCGATTCCAGACTATGCGATAACCGATGCAGGTCCTGTGGATTACGTTAATCTGACAACTTTTGATCCTATTATCGAAGTGGTTAAGTAAGAAAATCAAAGTGCAAACGAAAGGCATATAAAATGACAAAAGAAAGTCTAAAGAATTTGATAGATGTCGCAGCTGGAAGAGTTCCAGCGGACACCTTGATCAAAAATTGTAAGATAGTAAATGTTTTTTCAGGAGAGATTACTGAAGGAAGCATTGCACTGACAGATGGCATGATTGCAGGAATCGGTGATTACGAAGCAAAGAATGTCGTGGATGCTAATGGTGCCTATGCTGCACCTGGCTTAATCGATAGCCACATCCATATCGAGTCTTCGTATCTTTCACCAGAGGAGCTCGGAAAGCTTCTCGTGCCACATGGAGGAACTACGATAATTGCAGATCCTCACGAAATCGTAAACGTATGCGGGCTTACAGGTCTAAGCTATATGATTGATGCAGCAAGGAATACAAAGCTAGATGTTAAGTACATGCTTCCATCCTGTGTGCCAGCGACTGTTTTTGAACATTCGGGAGCGGTTATCGATGCAGAGAAAATGAAGGAGTTCATAGATAACGAGGCAATTCTTGGTATCGGTGAGTTCATGGATTTCCCTGGCGTAATCGGAGCTCTTGATGGAGATCTTGACAAGCTTATGCTATCAAAGGAAACTGGAAAACCAGTTGACGGTCACGCTCCAGGCGTTTCAGGAAAAGCGCTAAATGCTTATTCATCAACAAGAATTGTTGCCGATCACGAATGTGCTTCAATAGAGGATATGCAAAACAAGATCGCTTGCGGAATGTACGTAATGCTAAGAGAAGGCTCTGCGTGCAAGGATCTTCAGAGATTGATAAAAGGGGTTACATCATATAATGCAAGGCGCTGCATCCTTTGTTCGGATGACAGACAGCCAAAGACTATACTCAAAGAAGGACATCTCGACAATCACCTGCGCATGTGCGTAGCTGAAGGGCTAGACGCCATCGAAGTTATCAGAATGGCAACTATAAATGCCTGCGAATGCTTTGGCATCAAAGACAGGGGTGCGATAGCACCAGGCTACAGAGCCGATATCGTTTTGTTTGACAATCTAAAGGATTTCAATGTTGGCAAGGTTTGGGTAGAGGGTGAGCTTTGTGCAGATAATGGAGAGTATTTGCCAGAGATGAAGAAGCACTCCATAGACTCTGTAAAGGGTAGCGTGCATCTAGCTGATTTCTCAAAAGAAAAGCTCAAGATGAAGCTAAAAAGCAACAAGGTTAACGTGATTGAGATACTTCCTGGAGGCGTTGTAACAAAGAAGGCTGTAGCTACTGTTGATGTTGACGAAGACGGTGATTTTATCAGAAATCCAGAGGTTGACATCGTAAAGGTAAGCGTTGCAGAAAGACACCACGCTCTTGGAAACGTGGCAAACGGCTTCCTCGCAGGATACGGAATCAAGGATGGAGCAATAGCGGTAACCATCGCTCACGACTCTCACAACATCATAGCTGTTGGAGCTAGTGACGAGGATATGGAATTTGCAATCAACAAGCTTGCTGAGCAGGAGGGCGGAATCGTTCTCGTCAACAGTTGAGCCAGTCATGACCCTGACATTTATGTCACTTGCAGTAATTCCAGAGATAAAGCTCACAGATATGGGACTTTTTGACGTAACAAAGTTCGAATTCATAGAGCTAGAAGCGGAATAATCAAAATCAGAAGCCCAGAGCTTCACAAATAATCAGCATCGCAAAGCGCGATTAGCACATTGTCATAATGGAGAGAAAAATGAACGACAAGAAAACTTTAGTACCTTGGTTTAGAAGAGGAGATATCGGTGGAATCACCTATCTCGTAACAAACAACATTGTTAATTATCTTATTGTAATTGCAACACTTTCGGGTGTTCTTAACTGGCCTGACAAGATTGTATTTGGCGCAGTAATTCCGGGAATGTCCGTAGGACTTATGCTCGGATGCATCTACTATGCTTTCATGGGCCGTAGACTATCAAAAAAGGAAGGCAGAGCTGATGTAACGGCACTTCCTTCAGGAGTATCGACTCCTGCCATGTTCGTATTCCTATACGGTGTAATCATGCCGCTTCACTTTGGACTAGGAAAGCCTGAGCTTGCTTGGTCAGCTGGTGTTGCTGCATGCTTCATCGGTGGATTTGTTGAATTCTGTGGAGGAATCATAGGTCCTTGGCTTAAGAAGAGAATTCCAAGAGCTGCGCTTCTTGGAACAGTTGCTGGAATCGGATTTATCTGGATGGCAACTCAGGGTGTATTCGATATTCTCGGAGATCCGATGATTGGACTTCCAGTTCTATTTGTAGCAATCCTAGGTCTATTCGGTGGATACATGTTCCCAAAGCAGATTCCACCTCTAGTTATCGCTATTGTGGGCGGAATAGTTTATGCGCTATGTCTTGGCCGTATTCAGCCTGACTTCAGCGGTATCGGATTCTACATCCCAAATCCAGTAAACAGCATTGAGCATCTTATCGATGGATTTGCTATAGTTGCTCCATACCTAACGATTATCATACCAGTTGAAATTTATAACTTTATTGAAACACTTGATAATGTAGAGGCATCAAATGCCGCAGGAGACAACTACAATGTACGCGAAGCTCAGTTTGCTGACGGAATTTGTACAATGATTTCAGCAATTTGCGGTGGTGTTATTCCTAACACTGTATGGCTTGGTCATGCGGGTCTTAAGAAGTCAGAGGCTGGTGTTGGTTACTCTCTAATTTCAGGAATAGTGCTTGGTCTTTCAGGTATATTTGGACTATTTACCTTCCTAAACAGCGTTGTGCCGCCGGCAGTTTGTGCAATCACATTCCTATGGTGTGCAGTTGTAATGGTAGCTCAGGCTTTCAAGGACAACGACAGAAAGCACTATGCAGCTATTGCAGTTGCAATGGTCCCTCCTGTTGCTGACTATCTATATACTCAGGTTACAGGTGCGCTAAGCCTTGCGAATTTACAGACTGCAGTTCAAAGCTCAGGACTAAGCGAGTACGCAGCTGATGTTACACAAATGATAAAGGATGCTGGCGTAATGTGGAACGGTGTTCCAGCAACAAAGTCAGGTGCCATAATAATTGGTATCTTGCTTGGAACCATGGTTACCTTCGTCATAGATAAGAGACTTGATAAGGTTGGAATAACAGCGCTAGTAGGATACGTGCTATCATGCTTTGGTTTCATCCACAGCGCATCACTTGGATTCTATCCACTTTCAAGCTTCGGTATAGGATACCTAATTATAGCAGTGCTATCATTTGTCTTCCACGCAGGAAGAAACACATGGTTCAAGGGACCTGACGACTTCGATTACGTATAAGTTAAAGATTGGAAATCAAAATGCCTGAAGCTGTAAAAAAGGATGGCGAATGTGCTTTAACGCAAATAGCATTGACAGAATTTGATAGTGACAGAAGCGCAGTAATAATGCCTAGGCATGAGAAACTTGACATCGAGCTTCCGAAAAAACTTGTGTACGTATTTCTTGACGAGTGTATAGATAGATATGCTAATGAAATAGGTGCAAAGTGTGTAGCAAAGTACGATTCGCTGACAAAAAAATATCCTGTCTATGTCACGGAGATTAGGGATGAGAAAATTGCTTTCTGCCAAGCTCAGGTAGGTGCACCTGCAGCGACAATGGTTATGGACTGGCTCATAGGCTACGGATGCAAAACAATATTGGCATCAGGTTGTTGCGGTGCTCTTGAAGACATAGATGAGAATGTATTTCTGGTTCCATCAAAGGCTTTGAGAGACGAGGGAACTTCATTTCACTATGCTGCCCCATCTCGCTTTATAGAGTTAGACGAGAAAATGAGAAGGCTCATCAAAGAGGGTATGAAAAGGCGAAATATAAACTATCGCGAGTGTATCACTTGGAGTACGGACGCATTCTTTCGAGAAACACCTGCAAAGATTGAGGCGAGAAAAGCTGAGGGATGCACTGTGGTGGATATGGAGTGCTCTGCACTTACAGCCTGTGCAAGATTTAGAGGAGCTAAATATGGTCAGATAATATTTACGGCTGACTCACTTGCGAATCTGGATAACTACGATGAGCGCGGCTGGGGAAAGGACTCTTTTGTAAAGGCACTTGAGCTTTGCCTCGATTTGATAAGAGATTTCTAAGCAATATATAAATCAAAAAAATCCGTAGTTTGATCTACGGATTTTTTAGTGTATATATATTTTTGCTTTATATAAGGCCCATCATATGCTGCAAAACGATGCTCACAGCTGTGATCGCTATCCAGCAGCAGGCGCCTAGAATCAAAGGTTTTCCGCCAGTCTTTACAAGCTTTACGATATTGCTGTTCAATCCTATAGCCGCCATCGCCATGACAATGAAGAATTTGCTCAGGGTTTTAAGCGGTGCGAAGAAATCTGTACTTACGCCTAGATTTACAGCGATTGTGGTCACGACTGATGCGAGCACGAAGTATAGTATGAACATAGGAAAGGCACGCTTTATGCTGAAGCTTGATTTGCTGCCCGAGCTTCCGGAAGCTGCCTGCTCCTTCTTTGCCCTATATATTGCTAGAATCAAAGTGATAGGGATGATGGCTAGGGTTCTAGTCAGTTTGACTGTTACCGCCTTATCGAGAGTTTGGGTTCCTAGATTCCACATGCTGTCCCAGGTTGCAGCAGCTGCCGTTACTGAAGATGTGTCGTTTACTGCTGTTCCTGCAAATATTCCAAATGCGTCGCCTGACAAGGTATCAAAACCGAGCGCTTTACCGAGGATTGGAAATATGATTGCCGCAAGTACATTGAAGAAGAATATTACCGAAATTGACTGTGCGACCTCCTCATCGTTTGCATCTATTACTGGTGCTGTTGCTGCGATGGCTGAGCCTCCGCAAATTGATGAGCCAACGCCTATTAAAACAGAGGTGTTCTTATGTATGGACAGAGCTTTGTGAAGAGCAAAGGCCGTTATCAGCGATGTTGCTATTGTACAGATTATAATTGGAAGCGACTGCTTTCCCGTCTGCATTATAACGTTTAGATTTAGTCCGAATCCGAGTAAAACAACCGCTAGCTGAAGTACAAACTTTGATGTAAACTTAATCCCTGGGGCAGCCTTGCCCTTTTCTTTCCAAAATGTGGCTATGACCATACCAATTAAAATAGAAAAGATGGCTCCGCCGACTACGGGCACGAATTTACCGAGCAGGTACGACGGAATTGCTATGGCTAGGCAGACTAAGATGCCTGGCAATTTCTTATGTAATGATTCCATATTTCCTCCGAATCTTTAAAACAAATGCAATTCCATTTTATATTAGTGAAAACAAAAAGTAAAATGCGGATTTCGGCGAGTTCGTTTTGACGAACCGAAGGTAACTCATAAAAATATCAATTTGACAATTTTGGTTCACAGAGGTTATAATACTAATGTTTGTTTTAACCTTTTTGGTGTATAATGACAAAGATATTATCTTATGATAAGATGATTTTACAGATATTATGAAGAGGAAAGTTTAGTAAATTTTACGAAAGACGAAAGATGATATACCCATATAAGACAAGAAAGGGCGGAGCAACGATAACTGTATTCACGCCTTACGACTGTGGAAATCATTGCCCATTTTGTATTAACAAAGGAGAATATGCAGATACTACAGGCTTTGATGTAAATAAAATAGTAGAATCACTCAAGTTGATGAACGAAATCACCCCAGAATGCGATATCGTGTTTACAGGAGGGGAGCCTTTCGCTGACAGAGAGGCGCTTCAGACATTGCTCGATGCGGTTCCTAATACACATAGAGTATTCATAAACAGCACCCTGCCGGTTTTCGAGGGTCAGACTGAAGAGGACATAATTGCCTTCACTGAACATAACAAGGATAAGATTACTTGTATTAACGTTTCAAGACATTTGAGACACTATGTTACTGAGTCGAGCGACGAGCTTCTTTCTAAGCTTGCAGTCCCAACAAGGGTAAACTGCGTACTCTACGATGATTATCCAGCTGACAAGCTCGAGGACTATGTAGAGCGCTGGCTAAAGTACGGCATACCTGTACAGTTCCGTTATGACTATACTGAGACAACGCTAGACAATCTCTACGATACGGAGAGCGATCCAATCATCGCTGACCTTGAGAAGTTCTCGGAGTACAAGGGGCTAGACGGATGCAGAATGCGCTGCGGATTCCACTATGAATACAAGGGCCTTGAGCTCACATACCATAAGACGCTTCCATATAGCACAATCCTTGAGAAGGACGAGGAGGATGGCAAGACATACGCTATACTCTACGATTTGATCATCAAGCAGAACGGTGATATCCACTCGGATTGGGACGATAGAGTCATGGATTACAACCTTGATATCGAGGCATACAGAAATGTTAAGTATGAGCCGTACGATATGCGCGTAATCGAAGGTGACATCACGCTATAGAAATAGTAAGAAACCCCTTATCGGAATGATAAGGGGTTTTGTGGGTATTTAAGTCTATCTAAGGTCTTTTGTTAGATCAAAGGCAACTTGAGACGCTATTATCAGCCCAGCAGCTGAAGGTACAAAGGCCGTTGAGCCAGGAACTGACTTAGCTCTAGTCTGACCTGCTGCTGCGACCTGTGAACTAGCCATTATTTTTTGGCCATCTTCATCAAAATCCATAGGCTTTAGCGGTTCCTCCGTTGAATAGACAACCTTGAGCTTCTTTATTCCGCGTTTTTTTAGTTCCTTGCGCATCACCTTTGCTAGAGGATCCATCTCAGTTTTGTAGATATCTGTCACTACAAGCTTTGTTGGATCAAAACGATTTCCACAGCCCATGGCCGAGATGATTGGAACTCCGTGCTCGTGCGCCTTCTCTATTAAATCAAGCTTTGCTGAAACAGTATCTATCGCATCGACTATATAGTCAAAGCCTGCAAAATCAAATTCATAGTCTGAATCTGGAAGATAGAAGACATTATGCTTATTTACTAT
>QWCO01001496.1_pt1 | contig 10297 bp, 8 predicted proteins | sample 1972611 | NCBI WGS metagenome assembly QWCO01 (sample SAMN09866706, study PRJNA288562) | Human oral metagenome isolate term1_saliva, whole genome shotgun sequencing... | reverse complement strand
GCTGGTAGTATTCCAAAGTTCTCAGATGTAAAGAATCAGCAACAGATACTTCTCTCAAAGACCATTGCTGATAAGCTTAATTTGAAGATAGGAGATAAGATTTATGCTTACTTTGTAAATGAACAAGGAGTACGTACACGCCGTTTTACAATATCGGGTATCTACGAAACCAACTTAAAACAATTCGATTCGCAGATTTGTTTCACCGATTTGTACACTACAAACAAACTGAATGGTTGGCAATTAGAGCAATGTAGCGGTGCCGAATTGCAAGTGAACGACTTCGAACAACTCGATGCTATCGCCTTAAACATATTAAATAAGGTGAAAGGAAAGGTTGATAAGTATGGTAGTAGCTATTCTATGTCTACAATAATGGAGCAAAATCCACAGATATTCTCATGGCTTGACCTCATGGATTTGAACGTTTGGATAATCCTTGCGCTTATGGTTTCGGTTGCAGGAGTAACCATGATTTCTGGTCTTCTCATCATTATCTTAGAACGTACGCAGATGATTGGTATCTTGAAAGCGATGGGAACTAAGAATGCTCAAGTACGTCATATCTTCCTATGGTTTGCAACTTTCATTATTGGAAAGGGCTTGCTGTGGGGTAATCTTGTAGGTTTAGGACTAGTATTCTTGCAGAAATATACTGGACTTGTTACGCTTGATCCAAAGACTTATTATGTTAGCACGGTACCAGTAGAACTCAATGTACTGCTTATATTGGCTTTAAACCTGGCTACTTTATTTATTTGCGTCTTTGTTCTTATTGCTCCGAGCTTTCTAATTAGCCATATTCACCCAGCTAAAACAATGCATTACGAATAACGAGAAAAACCGCTTTGTTGCATGAAAAGAATTGCACTAATTAGCCAAAAAAGTGCAATTACTGCACAAATATTTTTGAATTGTGCAAAAAAATGAATATCTTTGCATCGTTTAAAGACATTTATAATGCAACAGATTCCAAGTTTTAATGAATTAATTGAGAAGAGTATCATCGATCATTGGGATTTAGATGCTCTGACAGACTATAAAGGAAAGACACTTCAATATCATGATGTTGCTCGTAAAATAGAGAAGATACACATTATGTTTGAAGCAAGTGGTGTGCAAAAAGGCGATAAAATAGCTCTTTGTGGACGTAACTCTTCAATGTGGGCTGCGGCTTTTTTGGCTACGCTAACGTATGGAGCAGTGGCTGTTCCTATCTTACATGAGTTCACACCCGACCAGATTCACAACATTGTAAACCATTCCGAGGCGAAGATTCTCTTTGTTGGTGATGTCGTTGCAACGGAAATTGATACTACGAAAATGCCTGCACTCGAAGGTATTTTCTATCTTCCTGACCTCTCGCTCACGTTGAGTCGCACAGAGAAGCTTACATATGCACGCGAACATCTCAACGAAATGTTTGGTAAAAAGTATCCGAAATACTTCCGACCCGAGCATATTCGCTATTATCGAGAGCAAAGTCCTGACGAGTTAGCGCTTATCAATTACACCAGCGGAACTACAGGAAACTCTAAAGGAGTAATGATTCCTTATCGTGCAATGTGGAGCAATGCTGACTTCGCACGCAGTGTATTGGGTTCTATGGTAAAGCCTGGCAGTCATATTATAAGTATTTTGCCAATGGCACACATGTATGGTATGGCCTTCGAACTTATCTTTGAGTTCATTACAGGTGCCCATATCTTCTATCTTACACGTATGCCTTCGCCAGCGATTATCGCACAAGCGCTTGCAGAAGTAAAGCCGGTGCTCATGATTGCTGTGCCTCTTATTATTGAAAAGATTATTCGTAAGCGCGTATTGCCTAAGGTTCAGACTAACCGTATGAAACTTTTGCTGAACACTCCAGTAATCCAAAAGAAGGTGAAAGAGAAGATCTGCGAACAAGTAAAGCAGGCTTTTGGTGGCAATATCTATCAAGTTATCATAGGTGGAGCGGCTCTGAATAGTGAAATAGAAACATTCTTGAAGAGCATAAATTTCCCATTCACGGTTGGATATGGTGCTACTGAATGTGCGCCAATCATTGGATATACTGACTGGAAGACCTTTGTGCCAACTTCATGTGGTAAGCCTGCCTTGCATCAAGAGGTGCGAATAGATAGTGTAGACCCTGAAAATGTACCTGGAGAAATTCTCACTAAGGGTCCAAACGTATTGCTTGGCTATTACAAGAATGAAGAAGCTACCCGCCAAGTGCTTGATGCTGATGGCTGGTTCCATACTGGAGACTTTGGAACAATGGATGCCGACCAAAACATTTTCATCAAGGGACGCTCTAAAAACATGCTCTTAGGAAGTAACGGACAGAACATTTATCCAGAAGAAATTGAGGATAAACTCAACTCGTTGCCTCTCGTTAGCGAGTGTCTTGTCGTGCAACGAGGTGAAAAGCTTGTAGGTTTGGTTTATGTAGATGCTGAAGAAGCAAAGGAACTTGGGCTTAACGAGGCCGACCTTAAGAAGTTAATGGAAGAAAACAAGAAGCAATTGAACGATTCAAACCCTGCTTATTGCAAACTTTCAGACATTGAAATAATGGAAGAAGAGTTTGTAAAGACGCCAAAGCGTTCTATCAAACGTTATCTTTACAAGTAATTTCAGCAAAACAACAAATACAGAAAATCCCTTTCAGCACTTAGCCGAAAGGGATTTTTTATATACGTTCTGTTCGAGTATGTATATACGAAAAGGGTGGCATAAAACTACTTTGGAAGAACTTTAATAGTAGAACTATTTTCTTTGTATTACCGAAAGCCGTTACAAGATAACTCCCTTGCTTTTGTAAAGATAATTCTCTTAAAAAGTGATAACTGCGCTTTGACGTTGCGAAAGCGGCTCTTTTGCGATGTAAAACCTACGCTTTTACCATGCAAAACAGCCGCTTTTGGAATGCAAAACAATAGGTTCTGTAAGGCGTTGATAATTAGTTTGTTATACAATAGATATTGTTATGAAAAATGTTTACACCATTATTGCTCTTTTCTACCTATTGTAATAAGGTGTATAGGCGAAACGGAGCGGAAGCATAACCCCTTGAAATGAAAACTTGGAGGAATGTTGCAGGCTGGTGAATCATTGGAAATAGAAAAATATTTCATACTTTTGTAGGCGATATAAAAACAATCTGTGCCATGAAACAAAGCATTGCTTTTAACATGAATCCATTGGTGAAAGTAGCCGTTGCCTTGATCGTAGGTATGACACTTGGACAGTATTCCTTGAGTATGGTGCCCTTATGGGCTTGGTTTGCCTTTGCTGTCATGTGTCTATTGGTCGTATTTCTATGTGGAAAAAGACGAATTTTGAGCAGCTGGGCACTACTTTTCTCAGTGGCTTCGGTAGGAGGTTTGCTAATGACTGATACAGAACTGGAGATGCAGAAGTCGATTCCCACAGAACCATTACGCTACGATGCTGTACTATTGACAGAGCCTGTGAGGCACGGAAAGGTTGTAAAGGTAGACTTAGCAATACCTATGGCTAACGAAATCGTAAAGGTGAAGGCGTCGATATTGTGCGATACAGTCTCAGAAAACTACAAAAGACTGCATGTTGGCGATGGTATTACAGCCTTATCGCAGTTGGAAGAGCCCGTAAACTTCCGCGATTCAGAATTTGATTATGCTCGTTGGCTACGATTACATGGCTTTGATGGAGAAACATTTATTTACTATCGTAATTGGAAAAAGACTTCAGTAGATCTGTCATCCTTTGGCTATATAGATCGTACACTTATAGAGCTGAAGCGAATAAAGCAACAGTGGATGCAGACATACGGCCGTGTGGGGCTCAATGGACAATCGGTTGCAGTTGCAATAGCCATGACTTTGGGCGATAAGCAGCTTATCTCAAAGGAGGTAAAAGATGATTATTCCATTTCAGGAGCAAGTCATGTGTTGGCACTTTCGGGTTTGCATCTTGGCATTATCTATGCTTTCTTTCTATTTGGATTCAACCTTTGCAAAGGTATTCCCTATCTAAATCTTTTTGTACGATACCATTTGAGCGAACTTTTCGTACTATTGCTAATATGGCTTTATGCACTATTGGTAGACTTTTCGCCCTCTGTGGTGCGTTCGGCTACGATGATTACAGTTTACAGCATAGTCGGATTGCTGAATAGAGACAAGTTTTCGCTGAATACTTTAGCCTTAACTGCTATCATTTTGTTAGTCGTACGTCCGCAGAATTTGTGGGATGTAGGTTTTCAAATGTCCTTTATTACAGTACTTTTTATAATCCTTTTTGTTCCATTGCTTGATGGATTGTTTTCTCGAAAGCAGCTTCAACGTCATTGGTTGTTACGCTGGGTGTGGGGATTAGTAATGGCTTCAGTTGCCGCACAGTTGGGTACAGCCCCCTTAGTAGCCTTTTATTTTGGTCGGTTTAGCTGTTATTTCCTACTCTCTAACTTCATAGTTGTCCCCTGTGCTATAGTTATTCTTTATGCGGCACTACTGCTTTTATTCTGCTTCTTTGCGCCACAAGTGCAGCTTTTAGTAGGGAAAGCATTGATGTTTGTAGTCGGTACAATGAATACAGCACTGCATTGGGTAGCTCATTTAAAGGGTGCGAGCGTCGAAGAACTACATCCTAACGTCCTACAAGTGCTTCTTTCGTATGTATTTCTGTTTTGTTTGTGGTATTTATTTAGTTTTTTCAGCAATCGAACCAACTTGAAATAAATTTCCGTATCTTTGCAGTTACTTATGCAAAGGTACTTTATAAAATTTTCATACGATGGTGCAAACTACCACGGATGGCAAATTCAGCCCAACGGAATATCGGTTCAAGAAGTCTTAGAAAAGGCTTTGACAACGTTGTTACGTGTAAATACAGGTGTAATAGGGGCAGGACGAACAGATGCGGGAGTTCATGCGCATTCCATGATAGCCCATTTTGATGGGCAAGAGGGTATCGACTGCAAGCAGCTGGCGTACAAACTGAATCGCTTGTTGCCTCGTGATGTTGCAGTAACAGCTGTTTTTGCTGTTAATAACGACCTGCATGCACGTTTTTCAGCTATCTCTCGCACTTATCATTACTATGTACACCATGGTAGAAACCCATTTTTGAGAGCCTATTCTTATGAGATGCCTTATGCCTTAGATTATGAACGTATGAACGAAGCAGCCAGTTATCTAATTGGAGAACGAGATTTTAAGTGTTTTTGCAAGGCAGGAGGAGACAATAAAACTACCATTTGCAATTTGACAGAAGCACGTTGGGAGCGTTGTAAAAAGGAACTATCCATTTATAATAATGCAACCGAAGCAGAAGAATGGTGCTTCGTAATTACTGCCAATCGCTTCCTTCGTAACATGGTTCGTGCCGTTGTTGGAACGCTGATAGAGGTGGGAAGAGGACGTATTACACTTGAAGAGTTCCGTAAAATAGTAGATAATGGAACCCGTAGCAATGCAGGCGAAAGTATGCCGGGCAATGCTTTGTTTCTTTGGAACGTGAAATACCCTTTTGTTTAATGGCCTTGTTTTGTTGCAAGAAAACATTTTTCGCCTTAAAACACTTCGCTGCTTATACTCCTTTTATTTCTATTTTATAATTTTTCCACCTTTAATATATAAGGTGAAAGGGTTGAAATTTGTGTGTTTCATAATATTGTTGTACTTTTGTAACCTATAAGATTAAATTAAAAGAAATAAAGATGAAAGCATTTGTATTCCCTGGACAGGGTTCACAGTTTGTAGGTATGGGCAAGGATCTGTACGATAACAACCCTTTAGCAAAAGAACTTTTCGATAAAGCTGATGAAATTCTTGGCTTTAAAATTACTGATATTATGTTCGCAGGAACAGACGAACAGTTAAAACAAACCAACGTAACACAACCAGCAGTTTTCCTCCATAGTGTTATCTCAGCACTTTGCTTGGGTGACGATTTTAAGCCTGAAATGGTGGCAGGACACTCTCTTGGCGAGTTCTCAGCATTGGTTGCGGCAGGTGCTTTGTCTTTTGAAGATGGCTTGAAGCTTGTTGCTTTGCGTGCAAACAGCATGCAAAAGGCTTGCGAATTAAACCCAGGTACAATGGCAGCCATTATCGGTTTGGCTGACGAAAAGGTTGTAGAGGTTTGCGAACAAGTTACAAACGCAGGCAAACTCGTAGTTGCTGCTAACTTTAACTGTCCTGGTCAGTTGGTAATATCAGGCTCAAAGGAAGGTATTGATGAGGCTTGTGAGTTGTTAAAGGCTGCTGGTGCTAAGCGTGCATTGCCTTTAAAGGTGGGCGGAGCGTTCCATTCACCTTTCATGCAGGCTGCTAAAGACGAACTACAAGCAGGTATTGAGGCTACAAACATCGTTGCACCAAAGTGCGCTGTATATCAAAATGTAGATGCAAAGCCACATACTGATGCTGCAGAAATAAAGGAAAACCTTATCGCACAGCTTACATCAAGCGTTCGTTGGACCGAAAGTGTGCAGCATATGATTGCAGATGGTGCAACTGAGTTTATTGAATGTGGTCCTGGAAAGGCACTTCAAGGCATGATAAGCAAGATAAATAAGGATGTGAATGCCCACGGAGTGGAATAATAAAATACAGCAACTGTTATAAATTATAGTGCTGTTTCCACCTCAATAATTTTCATGTAGGGACACAAGCCCCTGTATTTCCGATTGCTTGGTTCATAGAAAACCAAGTTAAAACCCCAAGGGGGGGCGTAAGGAAATGCTGGGAATTGTGTCCTTTTTGTTATATTAGATTTAAGCTAAAACTTATGAAATTAGTTATTTACCAAGTGTTTACACGCACCTTTGGCAATAAGAATAGCAAACTAAAGCCAAATGGTACACTTGCAGAAAATGGTGTTGGAAAGATGAACGACTTTGATGTTGCGACCTTGCAGCAGATAAAAACGCTCGGTGTAAATACTATTTGGTACACTGGTGTTATTCGTCATGCCACTTGTACGGACTACTCTGATTATGGTATTCCATGCCAAACACCGCGCATAGTAAAGGGTAAAGCAGGCTCTCCATACGCCATAACCGACTATTACGATATTGATCCCGATATTGCTGATAATGTTTCGGAACGCATGAACGAGTTTGAAGATTTGGTAAAACGCACACATAAGGAAGGCTTAAAGGTGATTATAGATTTTGTTCCTAATCATGTAGCACGTGAATACAAGAGTATTTGCAAGCCAAAAGGAATGAAAGATTTAGGCGAAACTGATGATACGAGCAAGCATTTTGATGCGAATAACAACTTCTATTATTGCCCAAACGAAGCTTTAGATACTTCAGCAATCCCGCTTCCCGATGGTATTGAGGCTAATGTTACAAATGTAATGGCGGTTGAATATACTGAAACTGTGGCGCGATGCACGGGCAATGATAGATTCGATGCACACCCACAAGTCAACGATTGGTATGAAACCATTAAGCTAAACTATGGTGTTGATTATTGCAATTGGGGTGGACGTAGCACGCATTTCTCTCCAATACCCAATACTTGGCACAAGATGACTGACATATTGCTATTCTGGGCGGCTAAAGGTCTTGATGGTTTTCGCTGCGATATGGCAGAAATGGTGCCCCACGAGTTTTGGCAGTATGCCACCGAAAAGGTAAAAGCGCAGTATCCCCACATCGTTTTCATTGGCGAAGTGTACGACCCTAATCAGTATAGAACGTATGTTGCAGCAGGTTTCGACTATCTATACGACAAGGTGGGCATGTACGATTGCTTGCGCGATGTGATGTGTGGGCACCGTTCGGCAAGTAATATTTCGCAGCAATGGCAGGCTACTGATGATATCCGTGAGCATATCCTCTACTTCCTTGAGAACCACGACGAGCAGCGAATAGCGTCCGATTTCTTTTGCGGAAACATGCAAAAGGGAATCCCTGCACTTATTGTTTCAGCCTTATTTCAGCGAAATCCAGTGATGATATATGCAGGACAGGAGTTCGGAGAGCGAGGAATGGATTGCGAAGGCTTCTCTAGAATAGATGGACGTTCCACTATTTTCGATTATTGGAGTGTAGATGCCATTCGGAAGGGGTTCTTTGAACGCAATGAATTGACTGCTGAACAATTGCAATTAGAAAAGGAATACCGCTCAATATTGAATATTTGCAATAGCGAAAAAGCAGTAAGCGAGGGCAAAACATTCGATCTTATGTATGCTAACGAGGCCAATGAAGGTTTCGACAGTTATAAAATATTCGCATTTCTACGTAGTGATGGCAATACAACTTTACTTGTTGTAGTTAATTTCAGTGAAGCAGAGACTCACGTTAGCGTGAATATTCCTGCTCATGCGTTTGACTATATGGGCCTAAAAGAGGGCGAGATAGATATGGTTGATTTGCTATCAGGCGAACAAAAGCCTGCTATGTTAAGACAAGAAAGTTCTATAGAGATGGAAGTTGCAGGACTTAGCGGAAGAATTTATAAGTTTTAAACTATGGAAATAGACGACTATGCGTTCAACGCACACAACAAAGAAGAATTTCCTCCTGCGCATACAGCGGAGCATCTTCTTAACCAACTCATGGTTAGAATGTTTGGAACAGAGCGCAGTAAGAATGCGCACATAGAGCGAAAGAAGAGTAAAATGACTTTCGTACTTTCGAAAAAACCTTCTCGAAAAGACGAGAAAGCAATAGAAGACGAAATGAATAGGCTCATCGAAGCAGACCTTCCAGTAACATTTAAACTTGTGGAACGTACTGAATTGCCCGAAGGAGTAGGTAAGTTTGAACTTTTGGGTACGAATTGGGACGAGCATAGTCGTTCGTTTCGTGTGCGATTTAAAGTCAAACCATAGTATTTTGTGATTGCAAACAATACGAAAAGGTAAAGCGCAAACATGGAATTTAAGCAAGTTATGCTTTGTTTTGCGTATGTGTTTTTACTCTTTAGTATAACTAATAGCCTATGATAAACAAAGATAGTATAGAATCTGCATATTGTTTTCTACATCAGAAGTATCGTGTTTACGAGTTTTCTAACAGTGAAACGCAGCGAGATGATATTGAATTTGCCATAGCATCGTATGTAAACGATATGAATAAAGAACTTTATGCCCAACTTGCTAAAGGCCGTAAAGAGTTTCTTTGTAATCATACAACCTTTACATCAGATATGCAAGAGGCCATTAACGAATTAGAATTAAGATTATAATTATGGATTTCGACAAAGTACAAGACGACACGAGAAGAGCAGAACTCATAAGAATTATAGAGCATTCGGTAGAGCGATTATCGTTAGCTGAGCTTGAAGCGCTTTACTATGACTTGGTGTCGAAAGACTATATACGATGAAAAAACGTGGATAAAACGAATAGAGAGATACTCAATCTTGCCATACCTTCCATTGTTAGCAACATCACCGTGCCGCTTTTGGGTTTGGTTGATTTAACGATTGTAGGGCATATAGGCAACGAAAACCACATAGGAGCCATAGCCATAGGTTCTATGATATTCAATATAATGTATTGGATATTAGGTTTTTTGCGCATGGGAACGAGCGGAATGACTTCTCAAGCATATGGTAGAGAATCATGGGACGATGCCCTTCGTGTGTTGTTGCGTGCCTTAACAATAGGTGTCGGTATGGGTTTGACTTTCATTATTTGCCAATCTGTAATAGAGTGGGGCATGCTTCGTGCTATGAATACTCCCGAAAGTTCTTTACCATTGGTGCGTGATTACTTTCGTATAGCTATTTGGGGAGCACCCGCTATGCTCGGTTTATATGGACTGACGGGGTGGTTTATTGGTATGCAGAATACGAAAATACCCATGCTGATAGCCATCGTACAGAATGTTGTTAATATACTCGCTTCGTTGTTGTTTGTTTTTGCCTTTGGCTGGGAGATTGAAGGAGTTGCTACAGGTACGCTTATTGCACAATGGAGTGGATTCTTTATGGCGCTGTTTTTTGTACGGAGCGGACTTAAGAATAATACTTTTTATGCGTCGGAAAGTACTATTCATCTTTCTTTATCGCTTTTTAAGTCTACACTTACTCACGTTGAGGCTTGGCAACGCTTCTTCGTTGTGAATCGTGATATATTCCTTCGTACGCTTTGTTTAGTGGCTGTTAACCTCTTTTTCACAAGTGCAGGTGGTAAGCAAGGGGCACTAATGTTGTCGGTCAATACGTTATTGATGACGATGTTTACCCTCTTTTCCTATTTTATGGATGGATTTGCTTATGCTGGCGAGGCTTTGAGTGGTAAACTATATGGTGCGAATGATAAGGTGGGTTTCCTAAAAATGGTGCGCAGTTTATTT
>QWCO01005666.1_pt1 | contig 10300 bp, 12 predicted proteins | sample 1972611 | NCBI WGS metagenome assembly QWCO01 (sample SAMN09866706, study PRJNA288562) | Human oral metagenome isolate term1_saliva, whole genome shotgun sequencing... | reverse complement strand
GGGTTCCAGCTTTGCGTTCATCAGCGTGGTGATTGCCGCCACCGGCTATGCGGGCGTGGGGCCCAATGGCAACCTGCCGGTGGCGCTGGGCGGCATCATCGCCTGCGGCGTGGTCTATGTGCTGATCGGGCTGCTGGTCAATGCGGTGGGCACGGGATGGATCGAGCGGCTGATGCCGCCGGTGGTGACGGGTGCGGTGGTGGCCGTCATCGGTCTGAACCTGGCGCCGGTGGTGGTCAAGGGCGTGAGTGCCAACGAGTTCGACCGCTGGATGGCGCTGCTCACGGCGCTGAGCGTGGGCCTGGTGGCGGTGTTCGCCCGCGGGGCCATCCAGAAGCTCCTCATCCTGGTGGGGCTGATGGTGTCGTATGTGCTGTACTGGGTGCTGACCAATGTGCTGGGCCTGGGTGCGCCCATCGACTTCACGCCGGTGGCGCAGGCCGCCTGGGTGGGCCTGCCGAAGTTCACCGCGCCGGCCTTCGAGGCCCGGGCCATCCTGCTGATCGCCCCGGTGGCGCTGGTGCTGGTGGCCGAGAACCTGGGGCACATCAAGGCGGTGTCGGCCATGACGGGCCGCAACCTGGACACCTCCATCGGACGCGCCTTCATCGGTGACGGCGTGGCCACCATCGTCTCGGGCACGGCAGGCGGCACGGGCGTCACCACCTATGCCGAGAACATCGGCGTGATGGCCGTCACCCGCGTCTATTCCACGCTGATCTTCGTGATTGCGGCGCTGGCCGCCATCCTGCTGGGCTTCTCGCCCAAGTTCGGCGCTGCCATCTCCACCATCCCGCCGGCCGTGCTGGGCGGCGTGTCCATCGTGGTGTTTGGCCTGATCACCGTGGCCGGTGCGCGCTTCTGGGTGGACCACCAGGTGGACTTCAGCCAGAACGGCAACCTCATCGTGGCCGCCGTCACGCTGATCCTGGGTGCCGGCGACTTCAGCCTGCACTTCGGCAACTTCCAGCTGGGCGGCATCGGCACCGCCACCTTCGGGGCCATCATCCTGAACGCGCTGCTGAACCGCACGCGGGAGCAGTGAGATGAAGTCGGCCGGCCCGCTTTCCGCCGCCACTGACGCCCGGGAAAGTCTAGGACCGGCCCAGACCATCGCGCAGGCTTTTGCCCATTATGAGTATCCCGACGTGGCGGACATCACGCTGGAGATTCCGCCACGCTCGCCAGCCCAACGGCCCCCGGTAGAGCTGGGCCCAGACCCTGAGTCACTTACCCCACCAGCGTCACCCGGATATCGTTGACGTTGGTTCCAGTGGGGCCGGTCATCACCAGATCATCCAGCGCGGCAAAGAAGCTGTAGCTGTCATGGGCGCGCAGGAAGGCGCGCGGGTCCAGCTGCCGGTCCCGCGCACGCGCCAGCGTGTCGGGGGTGATGATGGCGCCAGCAGCATCTTCGGTGCCGTCGATGCCATCGCTGTCGGCCGCCAGTGCCCAGACGCCCTTCTGCCCGGCCAGGGTCAGCGCCATGGCCAGCAGGCTTTCGGTGTTTCGCCCACCCTTGCCGGCGCCATCCGGCCCGATGGTGACGGTAGCCTCCCCCCCTGACAGCAGCACGGCCGGAGCGGCCAGCGGCTGGCCGTAGAGCGCCGTGGAGCGTCCGATGCCGGCCAGCACAGTGCCCATCTGCGCGGCCTCGCCTTCCAGCGCATCGCCCAGGATGAGCGGGGTCAGGCCCAGGGTGCGTGCCTCGTCGGCGGCCGCCTTCAGCGCCATCATCGGCGCGGCAATGATATTCACCTCGGCGCGGGGATGCGGCGCGGCCGGTGTCATCGGCGTGGCCAGGATGGCCTGAGCGGCAGCGGGCAGTTCCCTCCGGTAGCGGGCCACGATGGCCCGGGCCTCTTCGCGCGTGGCCGGGTCGGCAATGGTGGGCCCGGATGCGATGGCGGCCGGATCGTCGCCCGGCACGTCGGAGATGATGAGGGTGCATAGCCGCGCCGGCAGCGCAGCCTGCGCCAGCCGTCCGCCCTTGATGGCCGAAAGCTGGCGGCGCAGCACGTTCATCTCGTTGATGGTGGCGCCGCTGGCCAGCAGCGTGAGCAACGACGAGCCGCCGCCGGAAATGAGTGCCACCACCAGGTCGTCGGGCCCCAGGCCCTGCACCGCCTGCAGGATGCGGGTGGAGGCCTGCACGCTGGCCTCGTCCGGCACCGGGTGCGCCGCCTGCAGCACCTCGATGCGGCCGGCCGGCACGGCGTGGCCGTAGCGGGTCACCACCACGCCCGAGACATCCACGTCCGGCCAGGCGGCATCCACGGCAGCCGCCATGACGGCAGCCCCCTTGCCCGCCCCCACCACCACGCAACGCCCGCGCGGCTTCTCGGGCAGGTGCCGTCGCACGGCAGCGGCCGGATCGGCGCTTTTCACGGCAGCATCGAAGATGCGGCGCAGCGCAGCACGCGCGCTTTCGTCGTTCCAGGTCGTGTTGTTGCTCATGACTCCTCGCTCCTTCGGAAACGTTCTTCCACCATTTTGCATCATCACGCCCATGGAGATATTTCTCCATTCCCATGAAAAAACCCGGCGCAGGATTTCCCTGCAGCCGGGTTTTCTCAGAGAGAAAGCGAGCCGATTACTTGACGGCGATCTTCTCGCAAGCCTCGACGCACTTCAGGCACGACTCGTAGCAATCCTTGCACTCGACGTGGTGCTCGATGTGCTCCTTGCAAGCGTCGGCGCACTGTTTGCATGCCTCGATGCAGATCTTGGCCTGGATCGGGGTGAGCGGCGAACGCTGGGCGGCCAGGCTCTGCAGGGCCTTGCACAGGGCCAGCATCTGGTTCACGGCCTTGGAGCAGGCAGCCATGCTCTGGTCGCCTTCGCCCAGCAGGTTCAGGCAGTGGTTCAGGCACACTTCGGCGTGGGTGATGCACTCACCGGCAGCAGCCAGCGCACCGGCGTACAGGTTGGGAGCGGAAGGCGCAGCAGCGTGCTTGCCATGGGCGTGGGCGCCATGGTTGTGTTCGGCAGCGGCAGCGGCCAGAGGCAGGGAAGCCAGCGAGGCGACAGCGGTGCTGCCGATGAAGGAACGACGATCCATTCGGGTTCTCCTGTTGAGGGGGGATTTGAGATAACTGCTAATAAGCGAGAGATCGAAGTTTAGCCAAGGCAGGCATTTCATGCAGGAAATACCTGTCACAGTCTGCCAAATATGAAATCTCTGCCGACAGAAGGGGAATGCGCCCTTAGGGGCACGCCTGCAGGTGCGCCTGCAGCTTCGCCTCGTCCAGATGCCAGTGACAGATCTCCACGTCACCGTCCAGCAGCACGGGCACCAGCTCGTTATAGCGCGCCACCAGTGCCTCGTCGGCGTCCACGTCGACAACCTCGATGTCGAAGCCGTGGGCCTCACGCCAGGGCTGCAGCGCGTCCAGCATCTTCTGGCACAGGCTGCAGTAACTGCGCGACAGCAGCGTGAGCTTCATGAGGATGTGCCGGCTGCCGACGCGTTACCCGCTGCTGGCGCGTCCACGGCGGGGGCTTTGGCGACCTCGTCGTCGGCTGCGGCTTCACCCGTGGCCTGCGGGCGCTTCAGCGCCAGCCCCTTGGGCAGCGGGAAGGCCATGTTTTCCTGCACGCCTTCCAGCGGCCGCACGGACTTCACGCCCAGCTCGCGCAGGCGTGCCACCAGCTCGTCGACCAGGATCTCGGGCGCCGAGGCGCCGGCGCTGATGCCGACACGCTTGCGCCCTTCCAGCCAGGCCGGGTTGAGCTGCGCGGCGCTGCCGATCAGGTAGGCCTCGCAGCCGTGGCGCTCGGCCACTTCGCGCAGCCGGTTGCTGTTGGAGCTGGACGGGCTGCCGATGATCAGCACCAGGTCGCACTGCGGCGCCATGAACTTCACGGCGTCCTGGCGGTTCTGGGTGGCGTAGCAGATGTCCTGCTTCTTGGGCTCGTTGATCTGCGGGAAGCGCCGGCGCAGCGCGTCGATGACGGCGCGGCAGTCATCCACCGACAGCGTGGTCTGGGTGACATAGGCCAGCGACACGCCTTCGGGCACCTGCAGCCGCTCCACATCGGCTTCGGTCTCCACCAGATAGATGCCGTCATCGGCCTGACCCATGGTGCCTTCCACCTCGGGGTGGCCGGCGTGGCCGATCATGATGACGTGGTGGCCTTCCTTGCGCATCTTGGCCACTTCCACGTGCACCTTGGTGACCAGCGGACAGGTGGCGTCGAAGACCTGCAGGCCACGACCGGAAGCCTCGGCCCGCACGGCGCGCGACACGCCGTGGGCGGAAAAGATCACCGTGGCGCCGTCGGGCACCTCGTCCAGCTCGTCCACGAAGATGGCGCCCTTCTCGCGCAGCGTGGAGACCACGTAGTCGTTGTGGACGATCTCGTGCCGCACGTAGATGGGCGCGCCATGCAGCGCCAGCGCCCGCTCGACGATGGTGATGGCGCGATCCACACCGGCACAGAAGCCGCGCGGCTGCGCCAGCAGCACGGCCTCTTCACCGTCGGGCAGCGGCGCGGCCAGCAGTGCCTCCACGTCGGCCTGCATCTCGGCCGGGCCCCCGGCCCCGCCCGGCTTGCGGTGCAGGTCCACGGCGGTCAGATCAGCCTCGTTCATCGTCCCCATTCAGAGCACCCCCAGCAGCTTCACCTCGAAGCGCACGGCCTTGCCGGCCAACGGATGGTTGAAGTCAAAGAGCGCACCGTTCTCGTCCTGCTCCTTCAGCACGCCGGCAAAGCGGCTGCCATCAGGGGCGGGAAATTCCACCAGATCACCGGGCTGATAGGTGCCGGCGTCGTCGGGCAGGCTGTCGCGCTCAAGCAGTGCGTTGGAGACGCGCTGGATGAGGTCGGGATTGCGCTGGCCGAAGGCCTCGCCCGGCGCCAGTTCGAAGATGCGGTGCTCGCCATCGGCCATTCCGACGAGGCAATTTTCCAGCACTTCAGACATCTGGCCGATACCCAGCTGCAGGGTGGCCGGCTTACCTTCAAAGGTGTTGATCACATCGGCGCCGTTTTCCGGCAGGCTCAGGCGGTAATGCAGCGTGAGAAACGACTGCGGCCCCACCCGGGCAGGCTCGGAAGCGGCAGGAGCACCTGAAGACAGGGAAGCAGACTCGGATGAAACAGAATCGTTCATGGATGACGGGCGCGTCCGCCCGGAAAGGTATGAGGGGGTGTCATGAAAGAACCGTACCCGACATTGTAGAAGACGACGGCCTGGCCACAACAGAGGCGGCCATGCTGGCAATGATCGGGCCGGACGGTTTTCTGCGCCGCGATCGGCACCCGCTGGACGGGGCGCCGCTTGCCCAGTGGCCCGAGGCCGAGCGCCCGCGCGAGCGGCTGCTGCGCCATGGGGCCGAAGCGCTGTCCAGCGCCGAGCTGCTGGCCATCCTGCTGCGCACCGGCACGCGGGGCCAGTCGGCCGTGGGGCTGGCGCTGCAGCTTCTGAACCAGAGCAACCGGTCGCTGACCCGGCTGCTGTCCACCGAACCGGCGCAGCTGATGCGCATGGTCGGTCTGGGGCCGGCGCGGGCCACCACGCTGGCCGTGGTCATCGAGCTGGCGCGCCGGGTGGCCCGTGAACAGATGGAGCAGAACACGCTGCTGGACAACCCCGACGCGGTGCGCGAGTACCTGGGGCTCACGCTGCGCGGGCTGGAGCACGAGGCGTTCGTGGCGCTTTTTCTGAACAGCCAGCACCGGCTGATCACGGCCGACACGATGTTCCGGGGCACGGTGAACCAGACGGCCGTCTACCCGCGCGAGGTGCTCAAGCACGCGCTGAAGCTCAACGCCGCCGCCGTGATCCTGTCGCACAATCACCCGTCCGGCCATCCCGAGCCCAGCGACGCCGATCTGTCGCTGACCCGCACGCTGCAGGCGGTGCTGGGCCAGGTGGACATCCGCGTGCTGGATCACATCATCGTGGCGGGCAGCCAGCAGTATTCGTTCTCGCAGCATGGGCTGCTGTAGGCAGCCGTGGCGCCATGCCAGCAGCCAACTTGTTCCGGGTTTCAGATCCGGCTATAATGCACGGCTTTAGTGGGCTCTGCACGTCCAGGCGGCGCAAGGTTGTGTCGCGGGTGCCGGGCCTTCGTTCAACCTCTACAGACACCACGTGGTCTGGTGGCGCTTGGCCAGAAGAAGGTTGCCACTGCGGGCGGGTGCAGCCCTGCAGTCCCTGCCGGAGCACGGCAACACAGGACAGGAACAGCATCATGGCAAAAGTCTGCCAAGTCACGGGCAAGAGCCCGATGGTCGGGAACAACGTTTCCCACGCAAACAACAAGACCAAGCGTCGTTTCCTGCCCAACCTGCAGCAACGCCGCCTGTGGGTGGAAAGCGAACAGCGCTATGTCCGCCTTCGCGTGACGGCTGCCGGCCTGCGCAAGATCGACAAGCTGGGCGTCGAGGCCGTTCTGGCCGAGATCAACGCCGCCAAGGCCTGATCCCCTCAGCCCGAACCGACCTCACCTCCCGGGAGAACCGACATGCGTGACAAGATCAAACTGGAATCGACCGCCGGTACCGGTCATTTCTACACCACCACCAAGAACAAGCGTACCCAGCCGGAAAAGATGGAAATCAAGAAGTACGATCCGGTTGCCCGCAAGCACGTTCCCTACAAGGAAACCAAGATCAAGTGATCCCGGTCGGGCTGTCCCTGCGGCAGCCGTCCATCACCCGATCTGCAAGAACCGGCCCCGCGCCTCGCGCTGGCCGGTTTTTTGTTGCCTGCCGCCAGCGTTGCCCGTTGCCCGTTGCCCGTTGCCCGTTGCCCGGATGACATGGTGACTGACCGCTGCGGCATGATGGCAAGGCGCGGTCTGCCTGGCAGAACCTTTGAGTGCACGCGGCCCGGACCCGCCTCCCGGGCAGGCCATGGGATACAGCGGGATACGGCGATATCGAAGCGGCTCAGGCCCGCGTCCAGCTGGCCATGAAGAAGACGTCACCGCCCTCGGGCTGCGGCAGCCAGTAACGCTGCGCCACAGGCTGCAACGACACGGCAGGCCAGGTCGGGTCCGTGGCTTGCACGCCCCCTGCTGCTGCCCCTACCGCTGCCGCACTGGCGGCCCCCGTCAGGTTGGCCGCCCTTTCCGCGGCACCGGCCGCGTCAGCTGCACCAGCTGCACCGCCGGCAGCCGATACCCCGCCCGCCCTGTGGGCCAGCCAGGCCATCTGCGCCTCGTTCTCGTCGGCCAGCAGGCTGCAGGTGGCGTAGACCAGGCGACCGCCCGGGCGCAGCAGGCGCGCGGCGGCGGCCATGATCTGTCGTTGCAGCTGCCGATAGTGCGCGACTTCCTGCGGCTGCAGCCGCCACTTCAGGTCCGGATGGCGGCGCAGCGTGCCGCTGCCGCTGCAGGGCGCATCCACCAGCACCAGGTCGGCCCAGCCCTGGTAGCGCGCCAGGCGCGCGTCGGTGCTGTCCTTCAGACGCATCTGCGTCACGATGTCCACACCGGCCCGCTTGAGCCGCGGCCCCAGCCGGGACAGGCGGGCATCGTCGGTATCAAAGGCCAGCACCTGCCCCTGGTTGCGCATCCGCGCCGCCAGTGCCAGCGTCTTGCCGCCGGCGCCCGCACAGAAGTCAATGACCCGCTCGCCGCGCCGGGCCGCGCCGCATTCGGCAATGGCCTGGCTACCGGCATCCTGCAGCTCGAACCAGCCGTTCTCGAAAAGCGGCAGCCGGGTGAGCGCCGGCCGGCCCGTCACCCGCAGCGCGGCAGGCACCTCGGGAACCGTGTCGGCCGCCACGCCCGCCTCGGCCAGCTTCTTCTGCAGCGCCGTGGCCTTGCCCTTGAGCAGGTTGCTGCGAATCTCGATGGCAGCCGGCAGCAGCAAGGTGGCTGCCAGGGTCTCGGCCTGCTCGCCATGGGTGGCGGCAAGCCCCTCCCACAGCCAGTCCGGCAGGCTGAAGCGCACGGCCGGCGGCTGCTGTTCCAGCCACTGACGATAGGCTGCGGCCTCGGGTTCGGCGTGGGTCCGCAGCGCCTCGGAAAGGCGCATCAGGCCCGGCAGGCGATCCCGGGAAGCCGAAGGCTGCCCGTCGGCGTCTGCACGGCCGCCCTCCTCCAGGAAGGACTCGTAGGCCCGGCCATGGCGCAGCACGTCATAGACCCTGTCCGACAGCCAGCGGCGATCACGCGCTCCCAGCGACGGGTGCCGGCGCAGCCACGCCCCCAGTTGCTGGTCGGCAGGCGCTGCCTTCCCCCAGGCGGGTGACGGGGTGGCAAAGAGCCGTGCGGCCTGCGCGGCATCGGCCGGCAGCACGGCGGCCAGCGCATCGGCGGCCAGTCCAAGCAGCCGGGCATCGATGCGCGGCGGCATGTCGCGTGCGCCGGACTCCTGAGAGGTTCTGTCGTTCATGCGGGATGCCGAGGAAAGAGTGAATCAGGCGCGAGCGCCCGTCAGCAGCGGGTGCAGCAGCGTGCGCTGTTCCGGGTGGTCCTCGCCGTCCAGCAGCACGCCGCCCACGGGCGTGAGCGTGATGCGACCGGCGGCCAGCCAGCTCAGCACCTGCGGAAAGAGCCGGTGCTCCATCTCCAGCACGCGCGCGGCCAGCACCTCTTCGGTGTCATTGACCAGCACCGGCACCACGGCCTGGGCGATGATCGGCCCCACATCCACTTCGGGGGTGACGAAATGCACCGTGGCACCATGCAGCATGGCGCCGCCGTCCAGGGCCTGACGGTGGGTGTGCAGCCCCGGGTGTGCCGGCAGCAGCGCCGGGTGGATGTTGACCAGCCGGCGCGTGTAGCGCAGCACGAAGCTGGCAGTCAGAACGCGCATGAAGCCGGCCAGCAGCACCCACGGGGCCTGGGCGGGCGGCACCAGTGCATCGATGGTGTCGGCCAGCGCCTCGTCGAAGGCCGCTCGGTTGGGGAACTGGCGATGGTCCAGCGCCCGGGTGGTGATGCCCCGCGCCTTCGCCCAGGCCAGACCGGCCGCGTCGGGGCGGTTGCTGATCACGCCCGCCACCTCCACCGGCAGCTTCTGCTGCTCGATGGCCTCGACAAGCGCCATCATGTTGGAGCCGCGCCCCGAAATGAGGATGACGACACGGGCAGGCGAGGCACTTGTTTTTTTCTGGGCGGCAGCACTCATGATGGCGGTCCGGGGGTGGAAGGGAGGGCACTCGATGCGAAATGGTAGCAGCGGGCGCCCCACCACCGAACCCGTCAGGCCTCCGTTGCCCCCAAAAGCCACCGATCGTGGCCTTCCGGATACCTTGTCGCCCGTATCCGGGCGCTTTCCGCGCGGACATCCCGGGCGTTATCCTTATAATCAGGCCGGTGAAAATCCTCCGTTCCCTGCCCCCTGCCCGTCTGGACCAGCCCTGTGCGCTGACCATCGGCAACTTCGACGGCGTGCACTTGGGCCACCAGGCCTTGGTGCGCACGCTGGTGGCCGACGCGCGCGAGGCCGGCCTGCCGGCAGCGGTGCTCACCTTCGAGCCCCATCCGCGCGAATACTTCCACACGCTGGCCAGACAGCGCGGCCGCGACGTCGGCCCCGAGCCCGTGCGCATTTCCACGCTGCGCGACCGGCTGGAGATGCTGGCCTCGCTGGGGGTGGACCGGGTGCATCTGGCCCCGTTCGACCAGCGGGTGGCACAGTGGCCGGCCGAGGATTTCGTGCGCACCTGCCTGGCGCAGGGGCTCCAGGCCCGTCACATCCGCATCGGCACCGACTTCTGCTTCGGTGCACAGCGCCAGGGCGACTTCGGCATGCTGAAGTCCGTGGGCCAGCAGTGCGGCATCCGCGTGCTGGCCATGCCCACGGTGGAAGACGCCGGCGTGCGCATCTCCAGCTCGCTCATCCGTGAGGCGCTGCTGCAGGCCGACTTTCCCTGGGCGGCGCAGATGCTGGGCCGCCCCTATGCCATCTCCGGCCGCGTCAGCCACGGCCGCCGGCTGGGCACGCGGCTGGGCTTTCCCACGCTGAACCTGCGTTTCCCGTGGGGGCGCCCGGCGCTGCAGGGCATCTTCGTGGTGCAGGTGCACGGCCTGTCCGACGATCCTGCCCAGGCCGTGCCCGGCGTGGCCAGTTTCGGCACCCGCCCGGCCGTGGAGGCCGACGGCGCCTGGCTGCTGGAGGTGCACCTGCTGGACTGGTCAGGCGATGCCTACGGCCGGCTGGTCCGCGTGGAATTCCTGGAAAAGCTGCGCGACGAGCTGCCTTTCCCCGATCTCGACTCCCTGGGCCGGCAGATTGCCGACGACGTGTGCAAGGCACGGGCCCATTTTCAAAAGACGACCGACTCCGATGGCCAAATCGACTGAATCCGCCGGCAACGAGAGCGCTTCCGGCTACC
>QWCO01004788.1_pt1 | contig 10311 bp, 9 predicted proteins | sample 1972611 | NCBI WGS metagenome assembly QWCO01 (sample SAMN09866706, study PRJNA288562) | Human oral metagenome isolate term1_saliva, whole genome shotgun sequencing... | reverse complement strand
TCGGATCTACAGGCGCTCGGCGCAATCCGAACGATCACCTCCATGGGACTGTCGGTCCCGGATGACATCTCCATCATCGGTTTCGACGATACCTTCCTCATGTCCCGCCTCAGCCCGGGCCTGACCACCGTCCACCAGCCCGTCGCCTCGATCGTTTCCGCCGCCGTACGCAATCTTTTCGAGGCCTTGGCCACACCCAACTCCGCCCCCATTCACGAGGATTACGTCTTTTCGCCCGACCTAGTCGTGCGCGGAACGACCGCGCACGCGCGCTAAAGCCCTGATCAGACAAGTTCGCTCTCCGAGAATGACTTGACAATCATTCTCACTAGGTCAGAGAATGATTCTCATGTTGAAAAGAATCCTCGTCGCCGCATGTGCGGCAGCTACAGCGCTCGCTCTGTCCGCTTGCTCCCCCTCCGCCTCGACCGGCGACAAGACCAGCAAAGCCAGCAAGGACGGCACCCTGACCGTCATGGCTTCCTTCTATCCCCTGAAGTACCTGACTGAGAAGGTTGGCGGTGAGCACGTCACCGTCACCTCGCTGACCCCGGACGGTGCCGAGCCTCACGACCTTGAACTCTCGCCCAAGATGGTCGACTCCCTGGCCTCCGCCGACGCGGTGGTCTACCTGGCCGGCTTCCAGGGCGCGGTCGATGAAGCCATCGAGCAGCATGCCCCCACAACCGTCATTGATGTGTCCTCCGCTGCCCAGCTGGTTGCGATCGACTCGACGTCCAACCATCCGGGCGAGGACGAGGGCACCGACGAGGCCCAGTCCGGCGAAGCTCAGTCCGGCAAAGCCCAGTCTGGGGAGGCCGCCGACCACGAGCACGAGGGCCACGACCATGAGCACGCCGACCACGACCACCACCACGACATGAGCATGGACCCGCACTTCTGGCTCGACCCGGCGCGTATGGCCAATGCCGCAACCCTGGTGGGCGACAAGCTCGCTGAGGCCGATCCGACCAACGCCGAGACCTACAAGGCCAACGCACAGGCCCTGAACAAGGAACTCACCTCCCTGGGCGACAACCTCGTCACGAAGACCTCGACCTGCCAGATTAAGACCTTCGTCACCGCGCACACCGCCTTCGGCTACCTCGCCGACCGCACCGGCCTGACCCAGGTAGGCATCTCGGGCCTCGACCCCGACTCCTCCCCCTCACCCGCGCGACTCGCCGAGATCAGCCAGATCGCCAAGGACCAGGGCGTGACGACCATCTTCACCGAGGCCCTCATTGACCCCAAGGTCGCGCAGACCCTGGCCGATGACCTCGGAATCTCCACGGCCGTCCTGGATCCGATCGAGTCCCAGACCGACTCTTCCAAGGACTACGCCGCAGTCATGAACGACAACATTGACGCCCTGACGAAAGCCAACAACTGCCAGTGATCACGACTGACACCACCACGACGGCGGGAGCCTCCCAGGCGGAGACGACCGCCGTCGTGCGTCTCGATAATCTGCATGTGGCCTGGGATACGGACCTGATCCTTCACGGGATCTCCCTGTCTATTCCCGCCGGCCAGACCGTTGCCATCACCGGTTCGAACGGGTCGGGCAAGTCCACGACGCTCAAGGCCATCCTGGGCACCGCCCCCATCACGAGCGGTGATGCCCTCCTCTTCGGCCGCTCGATCACCGCCCGAGGCCGCGTGCCCTGGAAGAAGATCGGCTACGTGCCCCAGCGCATCTCTTCGGGAGGTGCTATCAGCGCCAGCGCAATTGAGGTCGTGCGCTCCGGTCTCCTTGGCCCGACACGCCTGTGGGCGTTGCCCGGCGACACCGCCCGCGCGATGGAGGCGCTTGAGCGCGTCGGCATGGCCCACCGCGCCCACTCCCCCATGAATATCCTGTCGGGCGGCCAGGCTCAGCGCGTCCTCATCGCGCGCGCCCTCGTGCGCCGTCCCGAGCTGCTCATCATGGATGAACCGATGGCCGGGATCGACGCCGCCTCCCGCGCGCGCCTGGCGTCAATCGTCGCCGACGCGAAGGCAGAGGGCACGACGATCCTCATCGTCCTACACGAGCTGGGCGAACTCGGCCCTCTCCTCGACCGCGAGCTGCACATCAGCGCCGGGCACGTCTCCTACGACGGCCCTCCCCATATTGAGGATGACCACGAACAGCACCACGGAGGAGGCAACCACTGCCCTCCCTCTGAGGCCACTGCTCCCTCACAGGGCGACCAAGGCCTCGTCAGCGGAATCTGGACGGGAGAGACGCATGATTGACGCCGTGACCACCCTTCTTTCTTCCCAGATGATGCAGCGTTCCCTCCTGGCCGCGCTCATCGTCGGGCTGACTGCACCGATCATCGGCACGTATCTGGTACACCGCAGGCTCGCGATGCTCGGCGACGGCATCGGGCACATTTCTCTGACCGGTGTTGCGCTCGGCTGGTTGGTCGGCACGTTCGCGAACGTATCCCCGGCAGACTCGTGGGCTGTCCCGGGCGCAGTGATCATCTCCCTGCTGGGTGCGATCATGATTGAGCTGGTCCGCCAGAGCGGACGCACGTCGGGCGACACTGCGCTGGCGATGCTCTTTTACGGCGGCATCGCGGGAGGCGTGCTGCTCATCGGCCTGGCGGGCGGCACATCCGCCCAGCTCAACTCCTATCTCTTCGGATCAATCTCGACTGTGCGCTGGAGCGACATCTCGCTCATCACGATCCTGGGACTCGCGATCATCGTGCTCGGCGTGGGCCTGGCACCCGCCCTCTTCTCCGTGACCAACGACGAGGACTTTGCGCGCTCGACAGGTCTGCCCGTGCGCACGCTTTCCCTCCTCATCGCGATTCTGTCGGCCCTGACCGTGGCGGTCGCGATGCGCGTCGTCGGCTCGCTCCTGGTGAGTGCACTCATGGTCATTCCCGTTGCCATCGCGCAGCTGGGGGCGCGGTCGTTCCGCTCAACCATGGGCATCGCCATGGTGCTCGGCGTCCTCATCTGCACCTGCGGCCTGTCCCTGACCTACTTCATCGACCTGTCCCCCGGCGCGACCATCGTTGTCGGTGCCATCGGACTGTACGCGGTCGGGTTTATGATCAGGGCAGTCGTGGACCGCATTCGCCGGGTGCGCCGACTGCGCGTGGCTCGCACACACAACCAGCACCCCGAGCAGGCGGTCACCCACTAAATTCGCCACCACGTAAGGACCACACATGCAGCGCATGACCAAGCAACGCCAGGCCGTCTTGGACGAGCTGACGCGCGTGACTGACTTCCGCAGCGCCCAGCAGATCTTCGAGGACCTGCACTCCCAGGGCCATCGCGTGGGCCTTGCGACGGTCTACCGCTCACTGCAGGGACTCGCCGAGGACGGGCGCGTCGACACGCTGCGCTCCTCCGACGGCGAGTCCCTGTATCGCACCTGCACGAGCAACCATCATCACCACCACCTGGTGTGTCGCGAGTGCGGCTTCACCGAAGAAATCGAGCAGTCTCAGATCGAGTCGTGGGTGACCAGCGTCGCGCGGGCTCACGGATTCGCGGGCGTCGAGCATTCCCTGGAACTCTTCGGCACCTGTTCCTCGTGCCAGGCCAAGGCCGCCACGCACTAGGGGTGCCCAGGCGGCAGCAGGGGATTCCCTCCACACTGCTCGATAGGTTAGGATAACCTACGTTTCATTGTGTATCCGATGGAGGGTTCGTGCACACCGCAGGAATCGACAACATGGTCCCTGAATTCGCCCGCGAGGGGATCTTCCTCTTCGTTTTTCTGTTCGGGGTCGTTTTCTTCCGCGCCCAGTCAACCTACTGGCTTGCGCGCGGCGTTGCCTCCGGCGCGATGCGTGCCTCGGGACGCACCGGATTCCTGGGGGCCATGGCCCGCTGGTTTGACGGCCCGGTTCCCCGCAAGGGCGCGGCTTTGCTCGACAAGTGGGGCATTATCGCAATCCCCCTGTGTTTTCTGACGGTCGGCATTCAGACCGCGGTGAACGCGGGCGCGGGGCTGGTGCGCATGCGCTGGAGCACCTACACGTTCGCAATGATCCCCGGGTGCGTTCTATGGGCGCTACTTTACGGCCTCGGCATGCTTGCGGTGTTCGCCGCGGCGGTCCGAGCGATTGCCGGATCCCCGTGGGGGTGGGCCGGCGCGGCGATCACGTCCCGCGAACTCCTCCAGGCAGCCCCACAGCTCCTCGCGGTCGAATGCGGGCCAGGGAGTATCGACGAACATCATCTCCGCGTAGGCCATCTGCCACAGCAGATAGTTGGACAGGCGCTGCTCCCCCGACGTGCGGATCATAAGGTCCACATCGGGGACGTCGGGCAGGTACAGGTGGCGCGCGAAGGTCTTTTCGTTGACGCCGCGCGGACTCAGGCGTCCCGCAGCCACGCCCTCGGCGATGGATCGCGCGGCATCGGCCAGCTCAGCGCGCCCACCGTAGTTGACGCACATGATCAGGTCCAGAGTCTTGCAATGAGCAGTCGCTCGGTCAGCCTTTTCCAACGCCTTGATCACGCTCGTCCACAGGCGCGGGCGGCGTCCGCTCCAGCGCACGTGCACGCCCCACTGTGCCAGCTGGCCGGTGCGCCGTGCGAGTACGTCGGAGGCGTAGTTCATGATGAAGGAGACCTCGGCGGGCGATCGCTTCCAATTCTCTGTCGAGAAGGTGTAGACGCTCAGGTAGCGCACGCCCGCGTCGATTGCACCCGCGATGGTGTCCATAAGCGCATACTCCCCCGCCCGGTGGCCCTCGGTGCGGGTCAGGCCGCGCGAGTTCGCCCAGCGCCCGTTTCCGTCCATGATGAGGGCGACGCGTGCGGGGACTTCGCCGCGTCCGAAGGAGGGCGCATTCACGTGCCACTGGCCGGGTCCCAGCAGGGGTGCCGTGGGATCGCTGGGGGCGCGGTCCATGGGGGTGGGGCGATGGGTGGTCATTGGTGACTCCTGTCGATAACGGTCAGCGAGCGCAGGCGCCTCTCGAGATGCCATTGAGTATAGGAGGAGATGAGGCCCGAGGCCTCGGTGCACGCGTAGGCCTCGCAGCGGTCCGCACGCACCCAGTCGCCGCTGAGGAGTTGGCCGAGGAGTGCGACGGTGTCGGGCGCCGGGGAGGATGCGCCGGGCGGACGGCAGGTGTCGCAAACAGTGCCGCCGTCGGGGATCGAGAACGACCCATGCGGCCCCTGCGCACCGCATACAGCGCAGTCGAAGCAGGACGGTGCCCAGCCCGCCAGGGCGAGGGCTCGCAGCGTGTAGGAGGTACGGACGAGAGTGGGGTCGTGCCGGCCTCGCGCGAGCGCGTTGAGGGCACCGAGGAGCAGCAGGTATTGGGAGTGGGTGCCGTCTTGCGTGTCGGCGGTCAGCCGCTGCGCGGTTTCGACGACGACGGTTGCCGCCAGGTAGAGGTCGTAGTCGGCGGCGATGGCGTCGCCGTATTGGGCGATGGAGGTGACCTGAGTGAGGGTGTCGAGGGTGCGCCCGATGTAGAGCTGTGCGTCGATGACGGAGAAGGGTTCGACGCGCGCACCGAACTTCGAGGTCGTCTTGCGTACGCCCTTGGCGACGGCGCGGACTTGACCGTGTTCGGCAGTGAGCAGGGTGATGATGCGGTCGGCTTCGCCCAGCTTGTGGGTGCGCAGGACGATCGCCTCGTCTCGATAGGACTTCATCACGGACACATTGTGTCACGGGTACGAGGCCGGGGTTGCCTCGCGCTCGGGGCGTCGCGATTGGCGAAATTCCTTGTGAAGTGTGGTGTCAGAATCGCCGACAAGTTAACACCTTTAAGGTAGTTTTCGGGTAGATAGTTTTCTCGTAAGTGGTATGGTTTACTCGTAACCGTCGAAGGAAGGAAAGATATGGCTCCCCCGATTGATGCCCGTGAAAAGCTTGGCACTGCGCTGCGTCAGGCCCTGACGCAAATGCCACTGTCAAAGATCTCTGTCAGCGCACTGACACGCGCTGCGGGGGTTACCCGTCAAGCGTTCTACTACCACTTCAGCTCGCTCAACGACCTCAATTCCTGGGTTTTCCGCGAGGAGGTCACAGCTCGCCTGACCACCGGTTCGGGAGAATGGCTTGATGCCATCGAGACGACGATGATGTGGATGCATGAGCATCGTGATGAAACCGCCTCCGCAATGAAGACCATCGAACCGAACGACCTGTGGGCCTTCTTTGCCTCGCACATCCTGGAACTCATCGAGTCTCGCCTGCCCGGCACAGCCACGGCCACCGCGCGCGACGTCGTCGCTCAGCACTTTGCCCTGGCAACCACCGCCCATATGGCCCAGTGGATGCTCTCCGGCCTGGAGGTCAACCCCTCGCTGGCGATCGCTCGCATGCGCGTCCTCATGACCGACCAAACCACCCCGGCTCTGGCGCGCCTGGCACAGTAACGCGGACCTCCCACCGACCGCGCGAAGGTGCACAGCTTGCCTCACCCCGGCCTCGTCCTCATCGACGAGGCCGGGATTCTTTCTACACACCTCCCCCACACTCCCCTGTGACGACAACCCCTGCATCGTAACCTGACCACAGAAGCAAGGAAGTGTCACAACAACGACCCCACACACCACGCATGACACAGCGGCAAACCTTTACTACAATGCCAAATGTAACTTCTTGATTACGGTCAGAACATGGTGTCAAAATACAAAATGTGCGGCGTATTCACGTGTAAGAGAGGACACGCTACCCAAACAGGCAACTGTGTCTAGACGCGGGATCTAGCGGTTCCGCATTCCGACATGTACAGTCCGCACGTAACCTCTCTTTTACCGCTGACGAGGACTTCTGATGCCCCACACTGATGCCAAAACGGCACTCGCGCGCGCCTTACGCGACGCGCTGACAACCACACCCCTGTCTAAGGTGACAGTCTCCGGTCTCACGCGCGCCGCCGGCGTGACCCGTCAGGCCTTTTATTATCATTTTTCCGACATTCGCGACCTGACCGTGTGGGTCTTTAAGCGCGAGGTCGGCAACCAGGTCGCCGCCCACTCCACCTACGACGAATGGTCCGACGGGCTGCTCGCCATGCTCGTGTGGATGCAGTCCCACCCGGAGGAGACCCGCTCGGTCCTCTCCTCGCTCGGCATGGAGGAATTCCAGATCTTCCTCTACAAGCAGCTGCACTCCGTCATGGAACCCGTCGTTGACGAGCTGAGCCAAGACCTGCGAGTCACCGAGGGCGACCGCGTGTTCATCGCCGACCACTTCACGCTCTGCATGCTCGGACACGTCAGCCAGTGGCTGGCTTCCGGCATGACTTCCGACCCCTATATCCTCACAGAGAGGATCTCCCGCATCCTCGACGGCCAGGTACTGCACGCGCTCACCATATTCACGCAGAAGCCAACCATGACCTCGGCACGCGCCTGACGCGCAGCAAAACACCGGCCTCGCCCATTGGGACGAGGCCGGTGTTTCCTCTGTCGATGCGCTCAGCGCAAAGCGCGGTTGACCGCCGAAATAACAGCCTTGTACGAGGCGCGCGTGATCGAGGAGTCGATACCGACACCCCACACGATCTGGCCATCTACGGCCGCCTCCACGTAGGCGGCGGCGCGCGCGTCGCGGCCCTGGCTCATCGCATGCTCGGAGTAGTCGAGGATACGCACGTCCAGGTCGAACTCGTGCAGCGCCGAGACGAAGGCGTCGATCGGACCCGTACCCACCGCCTGGACCTTCACGGACTCGCCACCGTCGAAGAGCGTCGCATTGAGTTCGACGTGCTCATCATCGATAGAAGACACCTGCGAAGAGCGCATTTCGAAACGGCCCCACGGCTCCAGGCCGGGAGCGGCGCTGGTGGGCAGGTACTCGTCCGCGAAGATCTTCCACAGCGTTGCCGCGTTGATCTCGCCGCCATAGGTGTCCGTGTGACGCTGAACGATGCGGGAGAACTCCACCTGCAGGCGACGCGGAAGCTCCAGGGAGTGCGCGGTCGACATGAGGTAGGCGACGCCCCCCTTGCCGGACTGCGAATTCACGCGCACCACGGCCTCGTAGGAGCGGCCCACGTCGTGCGGGTCGATCGGCAGGTAGGGCAGCTCCCACACGACAGCGTTCTCGTCGCCACCGGCCGCATCCACCTTCGTCTTGCGGGCCGCGAAACCCTTCTTGATCGCGTCCTGGTGCGAGCCGGAGAAACTCGTGTAGACGAGGTCGCCGACGTAGGGGGCGCGCGGAGAGGTCTCCATCTGCGTGCAGTACTCGACCGTCCGACGGATCGCGTCCACGTCCGAGAAGTCGATGCCCGGATCGATGCCCTGGCTGAACAGGTTCAGACCCAGCGTCACCAGGTCGACGTTCCCGGTGCGCTCGCCCTGGCCCAGCAGGCAGCCCTCGATGCGATCCGCTCCCGCCAGGAGTGCCAGCTCCGCCGTGGCCACGCCGGTGCCTCGATCGTTGTGGGGGTGAACGGACAGAGCGATGTACTCGCGGCGGCTCAGGTTGCGGCTCATCCACTCGATCTGGTCGGCGAAGACATTCGGCGTTGCGCGCTCGACCGTGGAGGGCAGGTTCAGGATGATCTCGCGCCCCTCGCCCGGCTCCCACACATCCATGACCGACTCGCACACCTCGAGGGCGAAGTCCAGCTCCGTGTCGACAAAAATCTCCGGGGAGTACTCGAAGCCGAAAATCGTGTCATCCCCGAGGCGCTTCTCCGCCTGAGCGATGACCTCGCGCGCACCGAACTGGGCCAGCTCAATCGTCTGCGCCTTGTCCGCACGGAAGACCACTTCGCGGAACACGGGGGCGGTCGCGTTGTACAGGTGAACGGTGGCGCGCGGGAAGCCGACCATGGCCTCGACAGTGCGCTCGATCAGCTCGGGGCGCGACTGGGTCAGCACCGAGATCGTGACGTCCTCGGGCACCGCGTCATCCTCGATCAGCGAACGCACGAAGTCAAAATCGGTCTGCGAGGCCGAGGGGAAACCGATCTCGATCTCCTTGTAGCCCAGCTTGATGAGCAGGTCGAACATGTGGCGCTTGCGAGCCGGGTCCATCGGCTCAATGAGGGCTTGGTTGCCATCGCGCAGGTCGGTGGACATCCAGCGCGGCGCCTTCGTGATGTGCTTGGAGGGCCACTGGCGATCCGACAGGTCGATCGGATTCGTATCCAGGAACGCACGGTACTTGCCAATAGGCATGCGCGAGCCGGTGGGAACGGGAACGTCAGATGTAGTCTTCACACTTCGTAGTCTATCGACGCTCCTGGTGACGTGAGAGAGGGCTGCACATACTGGACGTGAGATGCGGCGCGACGATCCGACGACGCATCACCAAGACACGTCGGATGCGTCAAGGACCAACGGCCTGAAAATCCGCACCAACATTCGTCAATCGCGCCATTCATATGCCATGATAAATGGGTCCAATGTCCCACTCAGCGATGCGCGGAGCAGTCATGACCCCCCTGTTGTTAGCCCAATCCTTTACCCCCTCGACGACGTCGGTCGCGGGCAACGTCTTCCTGACGGCCATCGTCGGCCTCCTCCCTCTCATCCTCTTCTTCGTTCTCATGGGCGTGTTCAAGGTCGCCACCCATTGGTGCGCGATCATCTCACTCGTCACGTCCCTCGTCATCGCGGTCCTCGCGTTCAAGATGCCCATCGGCATGGCGCTCCTGGCCGGTACGCAGGGCGCGGCCATGGGTTTCATGCCCATCATCTACATCATCATCGCAGCCGTATGGCTCTACAACCTCACGGAGAAGTCCGGCCGATCGTCCGATCTCAAGGCCGTGTTCAACACGATCGGTCGCGGCGACCAGCGCGCCCAGGCACTCCTCGTCGCCTGGTGCTTCTGCGGCCTGCTCGAGGGCTTGGCTGGCTTCGGCGCGCCCGTGGCCATCACCTGCGCCATGCTCGTGACCCTGGGCGTCCCGAAGATCAAGGCAGCCGTCGTCACCGTCGTCGGCAACGCTATCAACGTCGGCTTCGGCGCTATGGCCATCCCCACGACGACCGCCGGCAAGCTCGGTGGCGCTGAACCCGTCATCGTCGCAGGCGACATGGGCCACCTGACCTGGGTCTTCTGTCTGTTCATCCCGTTCCTGATGCTGTTCATCCTGGACGGCGGGCGCGGCGTGCGCCAGCTCTGGCCCCTCGCCCTCGTCGCGGGTGCCGCAGCCGGCGTCGGCCACTTCTTCACCCCCTCCGTTTCCTACGAGCTGACCGCGGTCGTCGCCTCCCTCCTCGGCTTCGCCGCCTGCTATGTCTTCCTCCTCTTCTGGGGTCCCACGACCCCCGAGGAATTCGCCACGACGACCGACGAATCCGACAAGCCCACCGGGTCGCGCATCGGCCTGGCCCTGCTGCCCTACGTCCTCGTCGTCGTTA
>QWCO01002536.1_pt1 | contig 10315 bp, 10 predicted proteins | sample 1972611 | NCBI WGS metagenome assembly QWCO01 (sample SAMN09866706, study PRJNA288562) | Human oral metagenome isolate term1_saliva, whole genome shotgun sequencing... | reverse complement strand
CGCCGATGGTACTGCACACCCGCGGGAGAGTAGGTCGCCGCCATTTTACAACAAGCCTCGAGACTCGAAAGAGACTCGGGGCTTTGTTGCGTTTGGACGATGGTAGAAGGGAAGGGTAAGGGAATGCGGGGCGAGAAATTCGGATCAAACGATGAGAGGTCCCCGAGGGGTAATCTCTTTTTGTGTGGGAGATTAGCTCTCATCTGAGGGTTGCCGTGGTGTAACCATATAATATATATCGAAGTAGATTTATGTGCACTTATATGAGTTGAGGGTTAAGTGGTACTTCTCCGTTATATGTTTTTTTGCCGATTAGCCCATTGTAGTTTGTGATTTGTTTCTGTGAAATTGTTTCGGCTGATTGCGGAAGAAGTACTAACTTTGGTCGCGTAAAACTCACTTTTAAATTTAATATGAATATAGAAAGACTTACGACATTGGCCTTTTCGATGTATTCGAACCGTGGTGCTTATGCTTTGTTGCTCGGTTCGGGTATTTCTTGTGCGGCTCACATTCCTTCCGGATGGAAGGTGGAGGAGGATCTCATCCAACAGCTTGCTTTGACGCAAGGTGTAGCAGAGTCAGAAGATTGGCATCAGTGGTACAAAGAAGCCTATCATGAACCGGCTTCTTATTCCGCACTTCTTGAAGCATTGGTCAAGACCTCCACCGAGCGAGTGCAGTTGATGAGATCTTTTTTTGAGCCGTCTGATGAAGAAAAGGAATATGGCTGGAAATCCCCCACAAAGGCTCATTATGCCATTGCACGATTGCTGAAAGCGGGATATATTCGTGTGATTCTAACGACCAATTTTGATCGTTTGTTAGAAAAGGCTTTAGAATCAGAAGGAGTTACGCCCCAAGTGATTAGCAGCGTTGGTGCCTTTGCTCAAGCTACCCCCATAATGCATAGTCAGGTTCCGACGATTGTAAAGATCAATGGGGATTACCTAGATTGTGAATTTCGCAATACGGCTGATGAATTGAAGGACTATCCCAATGAAATGAGGAAACAGCTCAGTCGCATTTTTGAGGATTTTGGTTTGATCACTTGTGGCTGGTCGGCTGAATGGGACAAAGGGCTGATTCAGCTCATTGAAGGGGCTGCACGTCCTCGTTATAATTCGTTTTTTGCTTATGTGGGGGAGGCGAACAAGAGTCTCAGTGCGCTCTCTAATCAGCGAGCAGGGGAGTTGTTGCGCATTGAAAATGCCGATCAACTGTTTACTGAACTTTGTGAGCAAGTTCTGGCTTTGGAAAAGTACAATGCGAGCCGGAATATGACTCATGAGATGATGATTGCACGCGTGAAGAAATATCTTTCATCGGAGCAGTATGATATCGAATTTGCTGATTTGGTAGAAAAATGGAGAGATGAAACCTTCAAACGGATTACTGAAGTTGCGCAAGAGCGTTTGGCGTACACTCCTGAAAGCTTTGCCCATTGTTTAGACATACATTTCCGTGCTGTAACAGAAATACCACTGTTGGAAACTGCCATACTTACAGCAAGATGGGGTAAAAAACACCAACTCGAATTCTTCGGGGATGTATTGATCAAGCTTTGTATGGTGAGTAGTTCATACAATATAGAGGGTGGGAATGGTGAATTTTTTCATGCCTTGGCTCCAACGCTGCTTTTGAATACCCTTGGTGTTGCCTGTGTGAAGTATGGTCGTTTTGCAGAGTTGAATACAATTCTATGTTCTTCTGTTCCTCCCCAGAATTTTGCAGGAAACTATAGTGAGCCTTTGTTGCCATTGCTTGGGACAACTCCTTGGGATCGTAAAAGATGGGATTACTTGCTAGGGAAACAATACCGATATCCGTTTAGTTTTTTCTATATGGAAAATATTAGATCGGTATGTCATTCGTACTTCATAAATGACGATGATTTTAAAAACACGTATTATATCTGGGAGCATCTCAAGGCTCTGCTCTATGGTTATAATAAATGCTATATGTATGGCTTCCGCGTACCAACGGGAATGTTTTATGATGTGGGGAAGTCTGATAAATGCCACCCATCGGTTCTATATTTCAATGAGGCCGAAAAACTGCGAGAGAATTGGGAGCCAATTAAGCAGGGTTTGTTTGGAGGAAGTTATGATGAGTACAAAGCAGTGTTTGATCAAGTAGAGAAGTACTTGAGCGAACATGGTTATGCTTATTAAAAAATAGTTTGGTCCTTTTTATTTTAGTCCTTGAGAAAAACGAAGCAACCCCAAGTCGGGGTTGCTTCGTTGTGTATAAGGATCAGCGGGCGCTACGCTTATTGGATTTCGACGACGGTGATGCCGGCGCCGCCGAAACGGATGTCTTCGTCGCGATAGTGCGTCACGCCGCCGACGGTGTCGAGATATTGGCGGATGACGGTGCGTAGGGCGCCAGTGCCGGTGCCGTGGAGGATGCGCACGCGGTGCTGCTCGAGGAGGATGGCATCGTCGATGAAGTAGTGGACGGCAGAGAGGGCTTCTTCGCCACGCATGCCGCGCACGTCGAGTTCAGGGCGAAAGTGGAGCTTCTTCTCATAGACGGCGTCGCGCGTCTCCTTGCTAATGAAGGTCGAGACCTGCGAGGGGGAGATTTTCTCGGCCGGACGGTCGGTGACTTCGAGGCGGTTGAGGGGGACGGTGGTGGTCATGACGCCGAAGAGAACGCGAGCGGTTTTGCCTTGGAGGCTCTGCACCACGCCGACGGAGGTTTGTCCCTTGATGCGGACGTAGTGACCCACTTGGGGTTTGACGGCTTTGGCGGGAGCGGCGGGGGCGCCCTTGTCGGCGGCGAGGGCACCGAGGAGGTTGCCGAGGGTGGGACGGGCGGCGGGGGCGTTTTTCTTGCGCTCCTGACGGCGGCGGATCTGATCCATCTTGCGGGTGATGGCATCGTCTTGTGCACGGTCGGCTTTTTCCTTCATCTCGTCGCGGAAGTCTTGGAGTTCCTGACGGGCGGCGCGGGTGCGTTCGCGGTCGGCTTGGCTCTCCTTGATGGCGCGGATGGTGTTTTCGATGGCGGCGTTGGAGGCTTGGAGCAGGCGCTCGGCCTCCTGACGGGCATCGGAGAGGACTTCGCGCTTGCGCTGCGAGAGGGTGGTGAGTTCCTCCTCGTAGTGCGAGATGGTCTGTTCGAGTTTCTTCTCGCGGTCGTGGATGTTGCGGCGCTTGTTTTCCCAATACATTTTGTCACGGACAATGTCTTGGAGATATTTGTCGCTCATCACATAGTCCTTGCCCACGAGGTCGGAGGCGTAGCGAATGACGTCGTCGGGGATGCCGATTTTGCGGGCGATCTCGACGGCGAAGGAGCTGCCGGGGTTGCCGATCTGGAGCATGAAGAGGGGTTGCATCTTGGAGCGGTCGTAGAGCATGGCGCCATTGGCCACGTTGGGACTGCTCTCGGCGAAGTGCTTGAGGTTCTGATAGTGGGTGGTGATGATGCCGCAGGCGTTGCGGTCGACGAACTTGCGAAGGATGGCTTCGGCGAGGGCGCCGCCGATTTGGGGTTCGGTGCCGCTACCGAATTCGTCGATGAGGAGGAGGCTGCGCGAGGAGCAGTTTTTCATCATCGCCTTCATGTTGAGGAGGTGGGAGGAGTAGGTCGAAAGGTCGTTCTCGAGACTCTGCTCGTCGCCGATGTCGATGAAGATGTCGTCGAAGATGCCGGCGCAGGAGTTTTCTCGGGCGGGGACGGGAAGTCCGCACTGGAGCATGTATTGGAGCAGTCCGACGGTTTTGAGACAGACGGACTTGCCGCCGGCGTTGGGGCCGGAGATGAGGAGTAGGCGAGCGCGATCGCGGAGGGTGACGTCAAGGGGAATCATCTTCTTGCCGTGGCGCTCGAGGCTCTGCTGGAGGAGGGGGTGACGGGCTTCGACCCAGTCGATGCGCGGCTCGGCTTGCAGACGGGGAACGACGCAGGCGAACTGCTCGGAGAAGACGGCGAGGGCGCGAAGGTAGTCGATGTGGGCGAGAAACTGCATCGAGTGGAGAATGTCCTTGATGTGGGGACGAATCTCGGAGGAGAGGATCTGCAGGATGCGGATGATCTCGCGGCGTTCGGCGGCCTTGAGTTCGCGAATACGGTTGTTGGCATCGACGACGGCGGCGGGTTCGATGAAGACGGTTTTGCCGGTGGCGCTCTCATCGTGGATGATGCCTTTAATCTTGCGCTTGAGGGCGGGAGCGACGGGAATGACGAGGCGGCCGTCGCGGAGGGTGGGAGAGACGTCGCGATCGATGTAGCCATCGGCCTGCGCTTGGTTGATGATGGAGCGGAGGGAGTGGCTGATGCCGCGCGAGGTGACCTCGATGGTGTGGCGAATGTTGAGGAGCTCGGGGGTGGCGGTATCCTTGATTTTGCCGTATTTGTTGAGGACGCGATCGATGCGGGCAATGAGCTGAGGGAAGCAGCCGACGCCGTCGGTCATGCGGGTGAGTGCTGGATAGAGGGGCGTGGTGCCGGTCTCGGAGGGGGATGCCTCGGCGGTTTCGGCATCGAGGGCTTCGCCATCGTCTTCGTCGCGGGCGGCACGGAGGAAGCGCACAAGGCTCACCACGGTTTGGAGCGAGCGTTTGAGGTCGAAGAGATCGAGCTCTTCGAGATAGGTGCGTTCGGGGCGAATGCGCATGAGGGGTTGGCGCACGTCGTAGAAGTTTTCTTCGTAGACGTCTTCTTCGGTGGCCATGAAGCGGGCGAACTCCTGCGCTTGGGCGAGGGATTCGCGCACGGTGTCGAAGTCGGTGGAGAAGGTGACGTGGTGGTCGACCCACTCGGTGCCGAGACTCGACATGCAGCGCCCTTTGAGGAGGGTGCGCACCTCGGAGAAACCGATTTTGCGTTCGAAATTATCGGGATAGATCATAAGAGGCTGTTTTTATTTGCTGCAAATTTACATAGATAGCGCAACGACCTGAATATCAAATACCCGCGGAGAGGTGAAAAAGAATGAGCAAAGAATTTGCAAAGGTGGGGTTAATAGGCGCGCTTACATTGTACGTTTGTGAGCGTGTAGCGACCATAGCAGAAGCCGGGTAAAAGTTCTTCGGGGTTATCGATGCCCGGTAAGAGGCAGTGGTATGACCAATTTTCGCAGGTGCCTGCAAGGCGATATTGTTTGCCCTCCTCAAGTTTTTCGGCCTCGTGTGGTGAGAACTTACACTCGACGGACATGTGCCCGTTCCGTTCATCCTCACAGACAAAGACTGCTTCTCCTTCGCCGTTCAAGTTGAAGAGAACAAAGCGGAGCCCCTCGCCGTCGGTGAAGGGCTTGCCGACTTGTTTATCCCCTCTCTTCTCTATTTCGTCGTAAATAAAACGGCTAGCGGCCGCGTTGTTCTCGTATTTGGGGTGCGCTGCTCTGAGTGAGTCGACGAAGCGGAGGACGGGTTGAGCCAAACGCGCTTTGCGGCGAAACTCTTTCTTTTTGGCCGCGGCTTCCTTTTTCTCTTCTTCTCTTCTTTTTTGTTCTTTGCCACCGGATATCGTCCCCACTGTTACGATAATAATAATAGCTATAGGGACGAGACAAAGGAGGAACACGTAGAAGCAGCCGAAGCCGTCCGAACCTTTTTTCTGGGTTTCTTTCTTTTCTTCTTCCATGGTGTGTTGTGGTGTAATTATTCTTCGCGGATGAGGCCGCGTACTATTGCGAGATGGTAGATGCCGGCGATGGGAACGTCGAAGGGGTCGTATTCGGGATTATCGGAGACGCACAAGACGTGTTTGGGGAGTTCGGAACGGCGTACGCGTTTGAGAACAACGCCTTGGTCGGTGTCAAGCACGTAGGGCTTTCCCCATTGGAAGAAGGTGGCCGTGTCGTGTACTTCGCGGCAGGCTACGATATCGCCGCTCAAATAGCGGGGCGCCATGCTGTCGCCTTTGACGCGGATAAGGAAGGTGCAATCTTTGAACGCGGGAACGAAATACCATTCTATCTCGTTCGGGTTGATGCTTGTCGCTCCTTTGAGGAAACCCGCCATCGCCGGCAACGGAATGAGAGGAATGCCCTTGCCCGGTGGGGCGGGGATAAGTTGCGTGTGCCCGTCGCCTTTTTCTTCTTCGGACGGCGCGTTGTCCGTGGTTAGCATTTCGCCCTCGCCGGTCAAAAGCCATTTTGTTGATATATTCAAGTATTTACCTTGAATCTTACTTGCTAATTCTTTACTTATCCCATGTCTTCCCGCTTTAATGTCGTAGAAAGATTGCGGACTCTTCAAGCCTATCTCCTCCGCCAAAGCTCTAGCACTTAGACGAGTATAGGATAAAACTTCTTGTATTCTTTGCTTGTCATCCATGATACTTGAACAAAAAGAGGGGTTCAAAGTGAATTTTTCAAGCAAAATACTTGCACATTCAAGTATTATACTTTACTTTTGCAGTGTGTTCGGAGGTAATGTATGTAAGTATTTCGGATTTGCAAAGGAAACGAGCACAGAAAACAACGAAGTAACAACAACAACGATGGACAACAAAGACCTAATAACTCGATTCTCTGAGGATTGTTTCCGATTTGAGGCGCTGCACCAAGAGATCGACAGCCTCATCGCCGACGAAGTTAACGAGGTTCTCATCTACGAGTATGAAGACTTGGCCAACCAAGCGGCGGAGATTGTTTTGAAGTTGAGCGCGAACGGCAATAACTTAGGCCTCAACTTTTACCGCTACTACGTGGAGCGTTTGGAATACATCATCGACTATTTCCGCGCGCTGCTCGACTACGAAGAAACACCGCTTGCCGAGGACGAACCTAACGAGCTCGACGACGCCACCCCCGCGGAGTTTTACTTTGAAGGTTTCCCCACCGGCTGTGCGTTTCCGAAGAAACCGGACTTTGTAATTAAAAAATGGGCGTTCACGTTCACCCCGACCGCCAAGAACGAAGCGAACGCCGCGACTGATGAGGTCGGCGCAGTGGAGGAGGACGACAGCGAAGACGAGCCGTCCGACGAGGTCGACAACGAAGACGACGCCCAAGCCGCCGAAAGCGATGAAGACTACACCCTCTTTTCGGACGGTGATCTGCCTCCGGGAGTTGAGGAGAAGCCCGCAAATCTTTGGCTCGGCTGGGATAAACTCACGTGTGAAGTGAGACGACGTGTAAAAGATTCGGTCGCTCTGTTTTATTGGTTAGACGACATCGCCGCGCAAGACGACGAAAGTCCGGCGGTTCCCTTTTTATCGTTGGCAGATTCGCCCCATACCTTATTGCGGCATTACATCAGGTTCGCCACCGCACAGAGCATTTTGGCTGAAGAGTCGGAGCTACGCAGCCTACTTTGGAAAGCAATCGACGCAATTCCCGACCTCCGCGACTCCGAAGACTTTAAGACAATCATCGAACTATATCCAACCTACAAAGAGGAATTACAATGAAACAGCTACTCGACACATTCGGCCGCTGGGGTTTCACCGGGCTGCTCGTCGCTCTCTTGGCGATTTCGGGCTTCTTGATTTTCTTCGATCTCGTCGGTGCCCCGCTCTTCTTTCAGGTCTTGCAAAAAATCGTGGGAGTTATTGGCGTATACTTGGCCATTTTTATCGGAAAGCAGGCTTGTTTTGCCGATTTGTTCCCTACTTCTGTGACGCGGTTTTTTGCCTACATGAGAGAGCACGCGAACACCGAAGACGAATAACACACACGGCGTGACAAAATAGATGAGTGAACACAAATATAAATTCGACTGGAGTTTCTCGGATACGACTTTCACAAAGGACAAGGGGCAGGTTTATTCTTGCTTTGCGTGCGGTGGAGGTTCGACTATGGGATACAAGTTGGCCGGATTTGATGTTATAGGCTGCAACGAAATCGACCCTCGTATGATGGAGGTTTATCGAAAAAATCACTCCCCGAAATTTTCATTTCTTGAGCCGATTCAAGAATTTAAGAAAAAGGAGAATTTGCCCGATGAGCTATACAACCTTGATATATTGGATGGTTCTCCTCCTTGCTCTTCATTTTCGATTGCAGGAAGTCGGGCTAAAGCATGGGGAAAGGCGAAGCACTTCCGAGAGGGACAGGCGCGGCAAGTATTGGATACGCTCTTCTTCGACTTCATCGACCTTGCTAAGAGATTACAGCCCAAAGTAGTTGTTGCAGAGAATGTGAAAGGTATTCTTCTCGGTGATGCGATACAATACGTCCGCCGCATCTATGAAGAGTTCCGGGCGGCCGGTTATTATTGCCGATATTGGTTGTTGGATGCTCAAAAAATGGGAGTTCCACAACGCCGGCAGCGTGTTTTTTTCGTCTGTTTGAGAAAAGATCTCGCATCACCATTTCTAAAGCGCACCGGATTATTCGATGAGAGTTTACGGCTTGATTTGAATTTCGATGAGGAGTTAATTCCTTTTGGGCACGTGGTAGATTACTCTGGTAGAGAAATAACATCGCCCAAAATGAGAGCGCGCTGGGAACGTCGTCAAGAGGACGACACTTCTTTTTCAGATGCTTCTTTGAGAATGTGCGGAAAGAAGATTGCTTTTAATACGAGGTTCGCACACAATGAAAGGATTTGCCCCTGTTTGACCGGAAAGGAAGATTGTGTTGCGTTGTATGACAAACCGAAGTATCTCGGAGCAAGCGAGGTTTGTAAGGTCGCCACCTTCCCCCAAGATTACGACTTTGCCGGTCAACTACCTCACTACATTTGCGGAATGTCTGTCCCCCCGGTTATGATGGCGCAAATAGCATCACAAATCTATTTGCAGTGGCTTTCTAAAATGTAACTCTACGGCGCGCAACTTTTTACACCTAAAACAATAAGACATTATGGCTACAATCGAAATCACTAACATATGGGATGTACAAGACGCACTCGACTACGTGCCCAGCTATGAAGAAGAGTATTTCCTCCTTGAGGTTCTCGAGAGGTTTGACCCCCACAATGTAAACGCTGCTTTGCGCGAATACTTCGAAGATGAAGATGAATACGAACGAGTAACGGGAGTTCCCAGTTGCGTGAGCTACTTCGAAGAAGAGCGCACCCTCCTTGAGGTTCTCGAGAGGTTTGACCCCCACAATGTAAACGCTGCTTTGCGCGAATACTTCAGATTTCAAGCCCGAAACAAACTCCCCGATTTCGTAGACGCTGAAAAGTTATGAGCACAGACAATCGACAACCCGCATTTCCGTTTCGAATGAAAGAATCCCACCGGTCATACCGATTTAATGAGGGTTCCGACACCTGGGATTTCAATGTGGCCAGTCGTAAGTTTTCCGAATGTCTTCCGACAGTGCATAACATAGAGTGCGAGTGCGAAAGAATAGAAACCTACGAACATAGAGCGGTTGCAGATCACAGAGATTTGTCTACGCTTGTTGAATGGGCTTTGTCGGCGAAATATTATCCCGAGTTTGGGAACGTGGTGGAACGCTTCGTAGCTATAGTGGATTACCTCTGCTATGTAGCGGAGATTTACAAAAATGATTGGTTAGAAGCTCTCGCTACTATATACCCTAAGCCTTACAAGATTATCGAGAATGAGCTGATAGTCCCTATTACGACGCGCTGCACTACTCTTCGTTGATTGTTTTACAAATAGGCGTTCGTTTGGTACGACAGGCGGCGCGCCCCTTTTCATAGATGCTTACCTCATTGATGATTGATAATAGTGTTTCCTGCATCCGTCGTGAGACGCCGTGCAGACTGGCGAGCACCGGTTGTGTAGGCGGTTACTTTTGACTGACTTTCATTTCTGCCCTCGGTGGTTCGACTCCACCGCTCGCCGCGATTTTTTTTCATTGTGTAGAATATGAATTGAATTTCCCCGCGCCACGTTGTGACAACGCACGCGGACACGGCACGAAAGGAATGGCGAGGCTTTTTCTAAATGTTTTTCCCTCGTCGCGGGGTTCGACTCCCCGCCGTGTCACGAATTGTTTTCATATTAGATTTAAGGTTTTACGGGCTGTTGCCCGCTCGTGAGAGTAGGAACAGCCACACGGCCGCGGAATGTGCGAGGCGTCGCATGTTCACCCGGACGGGGAGAGCGACATATCAGAGTTATGGTTTTTCAGTCAAATCTCGCTCCCCCTTGGCGGTTCGATTCCGCCCACGGCCTCTCAATAGCGCGCAGCGTTCGGTTTTTGCCGGCGCGGTTGGGACTCTCTCCTGCGATGCTGCGCACAGTGTTCCATCTTCAAAACAAACAAGACGATGAAAATTTACATTTCGGGTGCCATCACCGACCCGGTCACCGGCAAGCCCCGCGAGAACTACGCCGAAGCGTTTAACTCCGCCGCGGACTACCTCCGCTCTTTGGGTCACGAGCCCGTAAACCCCACCGACCCCGCGCTGCAATCGAAAGCGGGCGGCAC
>QWCO01001140.1_pt1 | contig 10322 bp, 13 predicted proteins | sample 1972611 | NCBI WGS metagenome assembly QWCO01 (sample SAMN09866706, study PRJNA288562) | Human oral metagenome isolate term1_saliva, whole genome shotgun sequencing... | reverse complement strand
CAATAGTTGCTGAGTCTTCATGATGCAAAGATAATAAATACCTATGAAATTATGTGCATGAGGGGGAAGGACTTACAACTGGGTTTTAGGACTGACCCGTATTAGTTCTCACCCAACACCATCTGTAAGAGCTTAACTTTAAGGCTAAGGAATCAGTTTAAGTGGTGGGGAACAGAATACGCCGTGCCCCACTTCTTACCTTTCGGCAAGGAGTTCTATCGAGGCCTGTATTCTTCCTTCGGGCAAAATTCGCCATTAAGTTTGGTAGTATTAAACAAGCCTTCCCTAAGATTGCAAACCGCAACCTTAGGAGAGGCTATAAAAGAAAAATAAAAGCAATGACAACTAAAGAATTAGCTGATTATTATGGGATTAAATATATCTCTTTGCAAGAATACGGAGTTTACTCTGTTGCATTTTTACCAGATGAGGCATTGAGAATGGTTAATATCTTGCAAGAAGAAGTTACTCCAATTTTGGGTGGCGATGTGTATGTAAAGAAAAATAACCCTACAAGAGTCTACCCCACAGATGACGGGTGGTATTACGAGAGGAAGTGCGAAGAATTAATAAAAGAGTATACTGATAATAGTTGTGATGAAGCTGTTAAGTATATTCAGATCGTACTAGAGCGTTTGACTAAGGGATGTTATGAGTATGGCTCAGATGTGCTGTTTGATCTCGTGATACTTGATTTGGCCAATCCATCTTAAATGGAACATTTGTAACAAAACTAACAAGATAGGGAGGGGCTATTGTTAGGATTTAAAACCATCTTTACTTTTAGAGTATACGTTTAACGTTTCGTCTATATGATATACTTCAAATTTAATTGCAAGCCATTTTATCAAGATAATGTTAGTAAACAAGAGAAAAGATCATTCCTAGGAAGGTTCTTCTCAAAGCTATTTCATCGTCTCGAAGCCAATCCAGACTTTGAAGAAGCGCTTGATTTCGTGGCCGAATGGCTTATAGAATACGATGATGTAGAATTTCATCAAGCAGTTCGCGAAATGGGTTTCGACACGAATAAGAATCTCATTGTTAAGCTGCCTGATGAGAGAAACTATGGTTATTGGTAGGAACTTGATTGCGATATGAATTTCTTTAAGAAGTTTAACTATCAATTAATAACGAAAGAAACGTTTGATTTTTTGTGGAACTCCACACACTATGATAGGGAACTAAAGAAGTTTGTGCCTATTAATGATGTGAATGGACAATAATTAAATTACTGCGCATAAAAACGAATGACCTATCAAAGCTTCTGAAAACTCACGTGCCTGGTTAAGCTAAAAACAAATAGCAAATGGAAAATAACTAACACATCAGACGACCAACTTCCGAAGAGTTACTCTTGATAGAGTATTCAGCACAAAAGGCCCAATATACGCTCAAACCTGATTGGCAGCAGGGCGTATGGGCTGAACCTATCACCGAGGAAAGAAATGGTGATGAACATGTTTCTTGTGGTAATAGTAAAATGTATGAAGCTTATCCTATATGGTTTGCTCACGTTCCTTTTGGATGATAGGGCGAGGGTGGGGCATGCTGGAAAAGCTGGGACGTATGAATAGAAAATGCTATATAACCCTAAGTTTATCTGAATAAAACCACACTATTCACAATCTTTTAACGTAAAACCATACCAACTTATACTAACTTTTTTGAGATTAGTTATAGCATTACAGAAAATATTTGTAACTTTGCACACCAAATGTGTGACTTAGAAACCTTTAAGCTGGATCTTAAAGCATTGAAGCAGGGCAAGACCCCGCTGCAATACGTACTTGACGACAGCTTTTTTGAGGCTATCGACGCCCCCGAAATAAAGAAAGGAAAGGTAAACGTTGAACTGAACGCAGTAAGAAACAACGACCTTTTTGAACTGAACTTCGATATTGAAGGTTCGGTCAACATACCTTGCGACCTGTGTTTAGACGACATGGAGCAGCCTATAAATACAAAAGATAGGCTGATAGTGAGGTTTGGAGAAGAATATTCAGAAGACGACGAACTGGTAACGCTGGAAGAAGACCCTGGGGTTCTCGACCTTTCGTGGTTCGTTTACGAGTTTATCGCACTCAACATACCCATAAAGCATGTGCACGCACCTGGCAAATGCAACCCAGACATGATAGAAATGCTGGACGCACATGCTGCCAACCGAAGTGGCCATGAGGATGAAGAAGAGGTGATTGACCCACGCTGGATGAAACTGAAAGAAATAAAAAAACAATATTAAAGATTAAAACAAAATGGCACATCCTAAAAGAAGACAGTCCAAGACTCGTACACTTAAAAGAAGAACTCATGATAAGGCCGTAGCTCCCACACTGGCTCTATGCCCCAACTGTGGCGCTTATTACATTTATCACACGGTTTGCCCCACTTGCGGACAGTACAGAGGTAAGGTAGCTATCGTTAAGGAAGAGGTTGCTGAATAATGGATAAGATAAATGCGATAATCACAGGCGTCGCTGGATACGTGCCCGACTATGTACTCAATAACGAGGAACTATCGCGCATCGTAGACACTAACGACGAATGGATTACTACGCGTACTGGTATCAAGGAGCGCCGTATCCTAACGGAAGAAGGGCTCGGTACTTCTTATCTAGCCCGTAAGGCCGCCAAACTTCTGATGAAGAAGACGGGCGCCGACCCCGACAGCATCGACGCGGTTATCGTTGCCACCACCACTCCCGACTATATCCACCCCTCAACAGCGTCTATCGTGCTGGGTAAACTGGGATTGAAAAATGCTTTTGCATTCGATTTCTCGGCTGCCTGCTGTGGTTTTATGTACGCTTTCGATGTGGCTTGTAACATGATACAAAGCGGACGCCATAAACGTATTATCGTTATCGGCGCCGATAAAATGTCGTCTATCACCGATTATAAAGATCGAGCCACCTGTCCGCTATTCGGCGACGGCGCTGGCGCAGTGATGGTGGAAGGAACTACTGAAGAAAATGTGGGATTGATCGACTCGCTGCACGTGGCCGACGGAATGGGATTGCCCTTCCTGCACGTTAAAGCGGGTGGCTCGGTTTGTCCTTCTTCGCAGTTCACTGTTGACCATCGCCTGCACTACACTTATCAGGAGGGTAGAACCGTTTACCGCTATGCTGTTTCGGCTATGGGCGACGATTGCTCTAAGCTGATCGAACGCAATGGATTAACGCCTGCCGACATTGATTATGTTGTGCCCCATCAAGCCAATCTTCGTATTATCGAAGCTGTGGGCAAACGTATTGGCGTACAACCTGAACAGGTGCTGGTAAATATCCAACGTTACGGAAACACCAGTGCGGCATGTATGCCCTTGGTGCTTTGGGATTTCGAAAAACAATTGAAGAAAGGTGATACTATTATCTTCACCGCTTTTGGTGCAGGTTTCGTTCATGGTGCTTCTTATTATAAGTGGGCATACGACGGAGCTGAAATGGCCGAGCAAGGGAAGTGAAACAACGAAAACCTTAACTTCAATGAGTTAATAACAAAGAAGACGCATCCTTAATTTCTTAAGATGCGTCTTTTTAAGCTTTATCCAAGCTCTTAACAAACACCTTTATCACAGCAACAACATGCATAAGGCCGGATTTGTAAACATCGTGGGTAACCCTAACGTGGGCAAAAGCACGCTCATGAACCAGCTAGTGGGCGAACGCATCTCTATCGCCACCTTTAAAGCGCAAACCACTAGACACAGAATTATGGGTATTGTCAACACACCAGAAATGCAAATTGTGTTCTCTGACACGCCTGGAGTGCTCAAACCCAACTATAAACTGCAAGAGTCTATGTTGGCTTTCTCGGTGTCGGCCCTTAGCGATGCCGATGTGTTGCTCTATGTCACTGATGTGGTGGAAGACCCAGAGAAGAATGCCGACTTCCTTGAAAAGGTTAGAAGTATGACCATTCCCGTGTTGCTGCTCATCAATAAAATTGACGAAAGCGACCAAAAAGCCCTGGGAGACATCGTTGAACGATGGCATGCGCTGTTGCCCAAGGCCGAAATATTACCCATCTCGGCCAAAAATAAGTTCGGTACTGACCTGCTTTTGCGTCGTATCCAAGAACTATTACCCGAGTCACCACCTTATTTCGATAAAGATCAACTAACAGATAAACCTGCTAGATTTTTCGTTAGCGAGATTATTCGCGAGAAAATATTGCTCTACTACGACAAAGAAATACCCTATGCCGTGGAAGTGAAGGTGGAAAGATTTAAAGAAACCGAAAAGAAAATACACATCAATGCTGTTATCTATGTTGAACGTGATAGCCAAAAAGGCATCATTATTGGGCATCAGGGAGTGGCGTTGAAGAAAGTTTCAACAGAAGCACGCAAAACTTTGGAGAAGTTTTTCGATAAAGAGGTGTTCCTAGAAACATTCGTGAAAGTTGATAAAGACTGGCGTAGCTCTAAAAAAGAACTCGACAGTTTTGGCTATAACCCCGAATAAGTGGTGGCAACGAGCCTTCTTACAACAGTCCCTGGCTGTGCTGGCACGCAAAAGCGCTTTTCTACGATTAAGATTTTATATTTATGGCAAATTTAGTAGCTATCGTTGGACGCCCTAATGTGGGCAAGTCCACCTTATTTAATAGACTAACAAAAACCCGCAGCGCCATCGTGAGCGACACTGCTGGCACCACACGCGACCGTCAATATGGCAAATGCGATTGGGCTGGACGCGAATTTTCGGTGGTAGATACGGGCGGATGGGTGGTCAATTCGGACGACATCTTTGAAGATGCCATTCGCCGACAGGTGCTCGTGGCTACCGAAGAGGCCGACCTTGTGCTCTTCCTCGTCGACGTTAACACGGGTATTACCGACCTCGATGAGGACGTGGCTCAAATTCTTCGACGCACCAAAGTGCCTGTGTTGTTGGTGGTGAATAAGGCCGACAACAACGAGCAGATTTACGAAGCGCCCGTGTTCTACTCGCTGGGCTTGGGCGATCCGTTCCCCATTAGTGCTGCAACGGGTAGCGGAACGGGCGACTTGCTCGATGCTGTTATCGAAAAACTAAAACCAGGTGAAGCCGAAGATGTGGAAGACGGCATCCCTCGTTTTGCCGTTGTGGGACGTCCCAACGTTGGAAAAAGTAGCATCATCAATGCTTTTATTGGAGAAGACCGCAACATCGTTACCGAAATTGCTGGTACCACACGCGACAGTATCTACACGCGTTTCGATAAATTTGGATTCGACTTCTACCTCGTAGACACAGCTGGTATTCGCCGTAAAAATAAGGTAACCGAAGATTTGGAGTTTTATAGCGTGATGCGCTCCATCCGTTCTATTGAGCATAGCGACGTTTGTATACTCATGATCGACGCCACACGAGGTATTGAAACGCAAGATATGAACATCTTCCAGCTGATACAGAAAAACCAAAAGTCGCTGGTTGTGGTGGTTAACAAGTGGGACTTGGTGCCTGATAAAGACCAAAAGGTGATCAAGACTTTCGAAAATGCCATCCGCGAACGTATGGCGCCCTTTGTCGATTTCCCCATCATCTTTGCTTCGGCGCTTACAAAACAGCGCATTTTTAAGGTGCTCGAAACAGCCAAACAGGTATATCTTAACCGCAAAACACACGTGGGAACTTCGAAACTCAACGAGATAATGCTCCCCTTAATCGAGGCTTATCCACCACCTTCAACCAAGGGTAAGTATATCAAGATTAAGTATTGCACGCAGTTGCCCAATACGCAAATTCCCTCTTTCGTGTTCTATGCCAACCTGCCACAGTACGTAAAGGAAAACTATCGCCGCTTTTTGGAAAATAAGATACGCGACAATTGGAACATGCACGGCACTCCAATCAACGTGTTTATCAGACAAAAATAACTACTTGGGGATACGGCTAAGGCTTGTATCCCCAATTCGTTTTATGCGTGAGCGTGTTTTATTCCTGCAATTTCTTGTGCGTTTGGCTGCACGTCATTACGTTAATCCCCTAGCATCGCTTTGTCATTTGTTGGCTCACAGTCTCTAACAAAGACCAATCAAAAATCAATTTTGCTTTCACTCGGATAAGTTCGTTAGAAAAGTTAATCCTGTTGGCAGCCAGAAACTTCTGTCTACAACTAAGCTCTTGGGCATATTGGTTGCTGATATAAAAGTGTTTTAAACCCATATCGCTCATTAGAGCCTACAAAATTTTGTTTTATAGCCAATCTGCTCGACAATAAAACAAAATCTGTTCAGGCTCTAATGACTGTTTGGGGTTTAAGTTACTCATTATGTTGTCCCTGTTTCCTCTAAAACATTGTTACATAATGGAAAATAGCGTTTCAAGCGTGTTGTTCTAAGTAGATAATTCGTATCTTTGCGTATGGAAATTAGAGGATAACCTGCAGATGAAGAAACTATTTTACTTTTTCGTGGCATTGCTTGTTGTGGCTTGTTCGTCGGGCCCTGCCCCCAGTGAGGTGGCAGCACAAGCGGCCAAAGAATATTATGCGCAGCTGTTGGCTGGCAAGTACGACCATTACGTGGATGGTTTTTATCGCCCCGACAGCATACCCAATAACTATAGGCAACAGCTTATAGACAATGCAAAGATGTTTTTAGCACAACAAAAAACCGACCGGCGGGGCATTCTTGATGTGCGCGTTGTTAATGCTATGGCCGATACGGCTAAACGTTCGGCCAATGTTTTCTTGCTCTTTGCCTATGGTGATAGCACCAGCGAAGAGGTTGTGGTGCCCATGGTGATGCATAAGGGCGTGTGGTATATGCGATAAACTTTAGCTGCAAACATAAGGAAGGCTGCCCGTTGGGGCAGCCTTCTATGTATGTTGTTCTTTTTTTGTTTGCGGTTATTTGCCATTCCTTGGCAGGGGTGTTTATTCTTTATTCGCTGTTGTGTTGGCCTCTTCTCTTTCCTCCACCTCTTTTACCTTTCTAAATAGGTCGGATGCAAACACCAGGTCGTTCAATTTTTGGTTTTTGCTACTCATCACGTCATCTTTCGTGCCCTGCCATTCCTTTTTACCTTTATAGATAAAGCAGATGTTTTCGCCAATGCCCATAACTGAGTTCATGTCGTGGGTGTTGATAATGGTGGTCATACCAAACTCTTTGGTGATGCTCGATAGCAATTCGTCTATCACGAGCGAGGTCTTGGGGTCGAGTCCAGAGTTCGGTTCGTCGCAAAACAAGTATTTGGGGTTTAGTACAATGGCTCTTGCAATGGCCACGCGCTTTTGCATACCGCCCGAAATCTCACCTGGAAACTTGCTTTGTGCATCGGTAAGGTTTACGCGTGCTAGGCATTCTTGCGCGCGTTTAGTGCGTTCGCGCAAGTTCATTGTGGAGAACATGTCGAGGGGAAACATCACGTTTTCGAGCACCGAAAGCGAGTCGAACAAAGCTGCACTTTGAAATATCATGCCCATCTCGCGGCGCATGTGCACCTTTTCGTGCTTAGACATCGTAACAAAATTGCGCCCATCGTAGAGTATGTCGCCCGAACTAGGTTCGAGCAAGCCCACGATATTCTTCATTAGTACGGTTTTTCCCGAACCGCTCTGTCCGATAATAAGATTGGTTTTACCTGTCTCGAACACGCAATCTATACCTTTAAGAACGGTTTTATCTTCGAAAGATTTTGTAAGTCTCTTAACTTCAATCATTGTTTTTGTTTTTTAGGCTGGCCATTGGTTTTGGCGTTGCCAAGTGAAAATGTGTTCAACGCCTGCATAAGCAGATGTTATGCTGCGCGTGGCACATCCCTTTTGTTATTGACTGTTGGTGAGTGGCTTTGCAATGGTTAGCTGAGCACCTGTGTGAGAAACACGTCGGAGAACAAAATCAGCACCGAACTGCAAACCACGGCGTCTGTACTGGCCTTTCCCACTTCTACCGAACCGCCCTCTACCGTATAACCAAAGTAAGAAGAAACGCTGGCTATGATATAGGCAAAGAATAAACTCTTAACGATACTCATCCACATAAACCATGGATTGAATGCATGTTGTATGCCAAGCGTGAGGTCGTCGGGCGTAAGAATGTGCCCAATGTAGGCGGTGGCGTAGGCTCCCAGAATACCCATTGCCGAACTGAATATCACCAAGAAGGGCATAATGGTAACTAGGCCTAATATCTTGGGCAGTATTAAGTAAGAGGCAGAGTTTACACCCATGATGTCGAGTGCATCTATCTGCTGTGTTACCCGCATCGTTCCCAGTTCCGAGGCAATGTTCGAACCCACCTTTCCCGCAAGGATAAGACACATGATACTCGACGAAAATTCGAGCAACATAATTTCGCGCGTGGTATAACCCGACACCCAACGAGGCATCCATGGGCTCTGTATGTTCAATTTCATCTGAATACAGATAACCGCACCAATGAAAAAAGAGATGAGCAATACAATGCCCACCGAGTCTACTCCAAGTTGCGACATTTCTTTTACGTAACGTTTGAAAAACATACGCATACGCTCAGGGCGCGAAAACGAACGTCCCATTAGTATAAGGTATCGTCCAAGTGTGTTGAGATAGTTCAGAATCAACATTTTTTATCCTAATATATAATAATGTGTATGCCCATTTGCGGTTTACCGTATGTTATGGGCAATGTTTAGTTCCTTTTTGTTTTGGCACGCATTCGCTGTTGAAATTTTGTTTTCAAATTGCTGAATGCAGCCTAACTTATGCAAAGTTAGTGCCAATGAGCGCAATGAAATTTTGTTTTCAAATTGCCGAATGCAGCCTAACTTATGCAAAGTTAGTGCCAATGAGCGCAATGAAATTTTGTTTTCAAATTGCCGAATGCAGCCTAACTTATGCAAAAGTACGCAAATTATGATAGAAACAGTCATCTTGCTCGCTGTTTTTATTTCTTGTTACCACTTTTATGCCTACCTTTGCACCAAGGTTTAATTATCAGAATATAAACAGAAGATATGTCTACGAATGATTTTCAACTTAACGAACAGAGCCACGAGGAAACCCATATGGAGCTGCGTGCCGAAGGACTTGTTAAGCGATATGGCAAACGTACGGTGGTAAACGATGTCTCTATCAACGTGCGTCAAGGAGAAATTGTGGGGCTGCTCGGACCTAATGGTGCTGGCAAAACCACCTCGTTCTATATGACTACTGGTTTGGTGTTGCCCAATGATGGACATATCTTTATCGACAATACTGAGATTACCGACTTTCCTGTCTACAAACGTGCGCGTGCTGGTATTGGTTATCTGCCTCAAGAGGCCAGTGTGTTTAGAAAATTGAGTGTGGAAGACAATATCATGGCCGTGCTCGAACTTACTGGTAAACCTAGACAATATCAGCTGGATAAACTTGAAAGTCTTATTCGAGAGTTTCGTTTGGGTAAGGTTAGAAATAACAAAGGCGACCAATTGTCGGGTGGAGAACGCCGACGCACCGAGATTGCACGCTGCTTGGCCATTGACCCTAAGTTTATTATGCTCGACGAACCGTTTGCTGGTGTCGACCCTATTGCTGTGGAAGACATTCAACACATCGTGTGGCAACTAAAATACCGCAACATCGGTATACTTATAACCGACCATAATGTGCAAGAAACGCTTACCATTACCGATAGGGCTTACTTGCTTTTTGAGGGCAGAATTCTTTTCCAAGGGGCTCCTGAAGAACTGGCAGAAAACAAAATCGTACGCGAAAAATATCTCAGTAATAGCTTCGTTCTACGTAAAAAAGACTTTCAAACACTTGACGAAGAACGACGCGCACGCTTTGGCGAACTGTAAATTACGAGATTTTGGCATCGAAATAGGTATGTGCTTGCAGCCCAAAGCACTCTGTGTTTAACGTTGTGCACCAGATGGATAACGATATTTAAAGGGGTAGTTCTGGGTTGTAATATATTTGCAAAATCAAGAGACTTGATTAAAAAATACTTATAAAGCTTGCATAGTTCCGAATAAATTCGTATCTTTGCACTCGCAATTCAGAAATGATGCGCGAAAAGAAAATTATAACATCGCGGAGTGGAGCAGTTGGTAGCTCGCCAGGCTCATAACCTGGAGGTCACATGTTCGAGTCGTGTCTCCGCAACTAAGTTAAAGAGGTGTAAGGAATATTTCCTTACACCTCTTTTTTTGTTGTTTGTAAATTGTGGTGATGGGGTGGGGTGGCTGTTTACGCAAGGAATTGGTTCGCGCTGCCTGCCAGAGCTCTTGCCTCCTTGTTGTCAATAGCGCCCTTTCTAAGGGTCAGTCCTAAAACCCAGTTGTAAGTCCTTCCCCCTCATGCACATAATTTCATAGGTATTTATTATCTTTGCATCATGAAGACTCAGCAACTATTGC
>QWCO01001137.1_pt1 | contig 10335 bp, 8 predicted proteins | sample 1972611 | NCBI WGS metagenome assembly QWCO01 (sample SAMN09866706, study PRJNA288562) | Human oral metagenome isolate term1_saliva, whole genome shotgun sequencing... | reverse complement strand
TACCCAGTCTTTAGGGACGTTGACATAGCCAATATTATCTTTCCCAACACGTTGAGTGTCTTCAAGTGATACTTTTTTTGTCTCTGAAGAAGTCCCAGGAGTTGTTGTTTTAGCAGTAGTCGTTGGAGCAGTAGTTGTTGGTGCAGCTGTAGTTTCTTTAGCGACTTCAGTTGTTGGTGCAGCAGCAGGTTCCGCTGTTTTCTTTTCTCCGTTTCCGCAAGCCGCTACCATTAATGCAGATAGAAGTGTCACAGAGCTTAATAAAATTTTGTTTTTCATAATGATTGTTCTCCTTAATAGGTTTTATTATATATGTATTATATCACTTATAAAATAAAAAGCAACTAGGGAATTTTTGCTGAAAAAGTGAAACGATAGTGTATAAAAAAGAGACTAATCATAGTGATTAGTCTCCGTTATTAAATTAGTGATTATTTTCCAGGAGTTTTTGGATCTAAGCCCCATGTTTGTTCAATCAAGTCAAACATTTTTAGAAGTGTTTCTTTATTTCCTTCAAAGCTTGCTGAATACACTTTGTCGTCTTTTTGGAAGACCCAGATGAAGTAATACTTGCCTTCTTTTGTAAGGATTTGAATTAGAAAAGCATCCATTCCAACCACTTTTCTTTTGGCACCTTGGATTTTTTCGATGCTAGGATTTTTTTGTATGAACCAAATAAACGGTTCGCAACCATTTCTGCACCCCATGTTTCACCTTCTCCAGGTTGGTATTTATCCTTAGTGTAGCCGTTTAATGTCACAATATTGTATCCATCTAATGCGGCGTATTGATACTGAGGACCACCATTTGCAGCTTTGAACTCTACCCAGTCTTTAGGAACATTGACATAACCCGTATCTTCGCGTCCGATACGTTGAGTGTCTTCAAGTGAAACTTCAGCTGTTTCAGATGAAGCGCTAGTAGTTGTTGTCGGTGCTGTTGTAGTTGGTGTAGCAGTAGTTACTTCTGTTGTTGGTGCTGCAGTTGTTTCTGTAGCTTTCTTTTCTCCGTTTCCGCAAGCGGCTATCATTAACGCAGTTAGAAGCGTCACAGAACCTAATAAAATTTTGTTTTTCATACTGATTGTTCTCCTTAAAAGTTGTTGTCACAAGGTTATTTTATCATTTTTTACTGTTAGTTTAAATAGAAATTCATTCTTATCAAAAAGGGAGAGTATAAAAAAGAGACTGATTGTGCGAATCAGTCTCTTTTAGTATGTTAGTGATTATTGTCCAGGAGTTTTTGCATCTAAGCCCCATGTGTCTTGAAGAAGAGGTCGCATGGAATCCATAGTTTCTGCTGTACCTTCAAGGCCGACTGTATATACTTTATCTCCTTTTTGGAAAATCCATTGGAAAAAGTATTTGCCGTCTTTTAATAGAAGTTTAATCAAGAAACCTTCTTCACCAGCGAATTTAGTTTTAACACCTTTCATTTGATTAACTTCTTTGGCACCGTTCCAAGAATCATACAAACGGTTCGCTATTAACTGAGCACCAAAGGTTTCTCCACTACCAAGTTCTACTTTATCTTTAGTTAAAGCGTTCAGCGTAACAATATTGTATGCATCTTTTGAAGCGTATTGGAATTCAGTGGTGTTGTTTGGATCTTTGAACTCTACCCAGTCTTTAGGAACATTGACATAACCATTATCGGCAGTTCCGATACGTTGTGTATCTTCGATTGGGATTTTTTTCACTTCACCAGAAGCCCCTGCAGTTGTCGTTGGTGCAGTTGTCGTTGGTGCGGCAGTAGTTGGTGTAGCAGTCGTCGCTTCTGTTGTTGGAGCTGCCGTTGTTTCCGTTGCTTTCTTTTCTCCGTTCCCGCAAGCCGCTACCATTAAAGCAGACAGAAGTGTCACAGAGCCTAATAAAATTTTGTTTTTCATGATGATTGTTCTCCTTAAAAGTTGTTGTCACAAGGCTATTTTACCATTCTTTAGATTGAATTTAAATAGAAAGCCAATTTTTCTCGAACTGTGAACATGTGCGAATCAGTCTCTTTTAGTATTGTCTAGGGAATTTTGGATCTAAGCTCCATGTGTTTTGTAAAATAGATCTTAATGAATTAATTGTTTCTTCTGTACCTTCGATTGCAACTCGATAGACGAGGTCTCCTTTTAGGAAGAACCAATCGTATAGAGTTTTTCCGTCTGTAAATGTTACTTTTAATAAGTAAGCTTCTTCTCCAGCGAATTTTGTCTTGACGGCGTCTAAACTAGTCTGTTGTTTGTCATCTTTCCATTTAACATACATGCGGTTTGCAACTGCTTTTGCTTCCCATTTTTCTCCCTCATTAAATTTAAATTGCTCTTTACTAAAACTTCTGAGTAATAAAACAGTGTATTTATCTGGCGAAGAATATCGGAATAGATCAGGATATTTTTCGCTGCTGTATACTATCCAATCTTTAGGGACATTGATATAGCCAACATCTTCACGTCCGATACGTTGAGTATCTCCAAGTGAGACTTCTTTTGCATCAGAAGAAGCGCTAGCAGTTGTTGTTGGAGCAGTCGTCGTTGGTGTAGCAGTAGTGGCTTCTGTTGATGGAGCTGCAGTTGTTTCCGTAGCTTTCTTTTCTCCGTTTCCGCATGCGGCTACCATTAACGCAGATAGAAGCGTTATGGAACTTAATAAAATTTTGTTTTTCATACTGATTGTTCTCCTTGATTTAGTTCAGATTGTTGTTTATTGGCCTGGAGTTTTTGAATCTAAGCCCCAAGATTTTTCAAGAATAGGTCTTAATGTTGCGACTGTATTCTCTGTTCCTTCCAGTAAAACGTCGTATACTTTATCGCCTCTTTGGAAAACCCATTGGAACAAGTATTTGCCGTCTTTCAATTGAATTTTAATAAGGAAAGCATCCTCGCCAGCAAATTTTGTTTTTTCCTTTTGCGTTTTTTCGACTTTAGGATTGTATTGCCAGCCTTCATACAAGCGGTTAGCTAGTAACTCAGGCCCAAAAGTTTCGCCAGCGTTGACGGTTAATTGGTCTTTGCCGTATCCATTGATCGTAATCATATTGTATGAATCTTTTGTGGCGTATTGGAATTGAGGGCCACCGTTTGGGTCTTTGTATTCTACCCAGTCTTTAGGAACGTTGACATAACCGACATCCCCGCGGCCTACACGTTGAGTGTCTGCAAGTGAAACTTCTTTTGTTTCAGAAGTTCCAGTCGTTGTTGTAGGAGTGGTTGTAGTTGTTACAGTTGTAGTTACTTCTGTTGTTGGAGCCGCAGTTGTTTCGGGCGCTTTCTTTTTGTCGTTCCCGCAAGCCGCTACTATTAGTGCAGACAGTATAGTAACAGAAGTTAATAAAATTTTGTTTTTCATAAAGCCCTCTCAAATGTACTTTTGTTATTATTTTATCATGTTCCAAATAATATTAAAAGAAGCGGTAGAAAGGGATTAATTGTAAGTTTTTATATTGTCTTTTTGTATTGGAGGAGAGATAATAGTAGTGAATTAAGGCTGAAAGCATGGTAGTTTCAGCTAAATCTGAGGTGAGGAAAATGTTATTATTAAAAATAATCCTATTCGCACTAGGAATTACATTTTCAATTTTTGGGTATCTCATCGTATTCAAAAAGAAGTTTGGGCTTATCAATGATTTTGAAGCTCGTAAGAAGGTTGGGAGTCAAACGGATGCAGATGCGATTCGTGTTGGCAAGATTGCGTTAACCTTAGGTGTTGGATTACTTGTACTATTGGTGTTATTAATGATATTTACGTAGAGAAATACTGTAGAAAGAGAGCTTGGCAGTGAAGGAATTAGCATTAACATTAGAAGATACGCAGTGGGAGAAGACGGAGATTACGCATGATCGGCACGTTGCTCGTGCAATCGTTGTGGACGAGGAAGGATTTTTCTACTTTGTTCGTGTCGTTAGAGACGATATTTTCGGCAACGGAGCCTTTATCGAAACGGCTGGCGGTGGTGTTGAAGCAGGAGAGACTCCTGAAGAGGCGATTCATCGGGAGCTGAAGGAAGAGCTCGGTGCGAGCGTTAAGGTGCTGTGCAAGATTGGCACAGTAAGCGACTACTACAATCAGATTCACCGTCATAATATGAACCACTATTTCCTCTGCCTCGTGACAAGTTTTGGGAAAACAGAGATGACGCCAAAAGAACTAGAAGAGTTCGAGTTATCGACGTTGAAGCTCACATACGAAGAAGCCGTAGAAGAGTACAAGAGGTGCGCGGCTAAACCGTGGGGCGTACTCTTGGCGAACCGCGAGTTACCTGTTTTGGAGTGGGCCAACCAGTGGCTTTTAAGCACAAAATAGAATAAAAATGAAGCGTTCAGGAACCGTAGATGAGAAAGTCGTCTACGGTTCATTTTTTTACGAGTTTTTTCTTAAATTGTTCACAAACTCAACTTGTAACTACCAGTTGGTTTTGCTATATTTAAGGTGCATAAGAAGCGGTAAACAATAAGGTTAGGGATTGTTTTTCGTTTTGTTGCAAACGCTTACTAAAATAAAACGAAAGGAAGTCGAAAATCTTATGGGTAAGAGATTTTTTGATAAAAGATGTAAGTACAGTATTCGCAAGTTTTCGGTAGGGGTCGCTTCGGTTATGATTGGAGCAACTTTTTTTGCATCTCCGATTGCACTCGCAACGGAGGCCGAAACGCCAACAGAAGGGAACGGGACCATTAGTGAGGCGCCAGCTCTGGATAAATTGCCAGACGATGTGTTAAAAGCCATCGAGAAGGCAGAAAAAGAAGCCGAAGCCAACAAGCCAGCTGAGGATGAAGCTACTTCGCATGAAGAAGCAAAGCCAACCGAAGCAGAAACAACGACGGCAGCCACAGAGGTCAAACCGACCGAAGAGACAACAACGACCCAAGCAACGACAACTGAGACGAATACAGCAACAGAAACAACGAAACCGCGCGAAGTAAACGGAACGGTAGAAAAGGCCGACCAATACCAAGCGGACAAGCCAGCAACGAAAGAAGAAATCGATGCGGCGAAAAAAGAAGTGACGAAAAAAGAATATACCGTATTCCCAACGCCACAAAAGGTAACTTATGGAGATGGTGTAACAGCTCTTGAGGGATCTGTGAACCTTGTCTTCAGCGATAGCCTTGATATTTATACACGCAATCGTGCCAAAGAAGTCCTCCAAGCAAACAATGTATCGTATACAACGAGCACGAAGGAAGCCGAAGGGGCAACGAATATTTTCCTTGGAGTACATGGGGAGTCTCCATTAGCCGAAAAAGAAGTGCAAGATATCTCACCGGACTTATATAACAAGATTGACGCGTATGTGTTGCGCGTGAAAAACAATAAGATTTCAATCGTCGGAAAGGATACCGATGCGGTGTTCTTTGGTCTTACAACATTAAAACATATGCTCAATGAATCACCAACTCCAGTCCTTCGTGATGTGACAGTGGAAGACTATGCAGAAGTGAAGAACCGTGGCTTTATTGAAGGGTACTATGGTAATCCTTGGACGAAGCAAAACCGTGAAGATTTGATGCGTTATGGTGGCGAATTGAAATTAACGCAATATTACTTTGCACCAAAAGACGATCCGTACCACAATGCGAAATGGCGTGAACTGTATCCAGATGAAAAACTCGCTGAGATTCGTGATTTGGCGCGTGTCGGAAATGAAACGAAGACGCGTTATGTGTGGACCATCCATCCATTTATGCATAACAAGATGCGCTTTGATACGGATGCTTTATACAAACAAGATTTAGATGTGATTAAAGCGAAATTCACTCAATTACTCGATGCCGGGGTGCGTGAGTTTGGGGTGCTTGCCGATGATGCGGCATGGCCTGTGGGTGGCTACAACAGCTACAATCGCCTAATGCATGATTTAACAGACTGGTTAACGGAAAAACAAAAAACTTATAGCGGACTTCGCAAAGATATGATTTTCGTTCCAGCATGGTATATGGGACAAGGAACCGAAGATGAACTTCGCACGCTCAACGAACACCTTCCAGAAACGGTTCATTTAACCTTAACTGGGGGTAAAGTTTGGGGTGCGGTGGATCAAACCTTCCTTACAAACTTGAAACGCAATTTAACAGAAGGCGGCAAGAAGTACAATCCAATTCAATTCTGGATTAACTGGCCATGTAATGACAATACGAAACAACACTTAATTCTCGGTGGCGGTGAAAAATTCCTTCATCCAAATGTGGATTTATCGCTTGCCCAAGGAATTATGCTTAACCCAATGCAACAATCTGAAGCGTCTAAAGTAGCGCTCTTTGATATGGCGCAATACGGTTGGAAGCAATGGCGTAGTGCCGAACAGGCCGAAGAAATTAACGACATGGCATTTAACTATGTGGTGAACGGTAATTTCAAAGAAAGTGACGTCTCTAAAGCGTTCCGTGAACTCGGAAAACATATGCGCAACCAAAACCGTCCGCCTCATGTGACAAAACTCGAAGAATCGATCGAACTCGCTCCAAAATTGACGGCCTTTTATAACAAACTAAAAGCGGGTCAAAACTTGGATGCAGAACGTAAAGAGTTGAAAGCAGTCTTTGCGCAATTGAAGGCTGATGCGATTCTCCTAAAAGAAAAAGGGGACAAGAAGCTCATTGAACAAATCCACTACTGGTTAGATAACACTGTGGACCAAATGAATGCGTTGGAAGCTTTACTTACAGCAACAGAAGGACTTGCGGAAAATAATAGTGCCAAAGTCTGGGATAACTACTATGCCGGTTTGAAACATTATGACCAATCGATTAGCTATGCGTTCTTCTATGTGGACCACTATGAACGTGCAGAATTTGGGGTACAACATATTCGTCCATTTATTAATAATTTGAAAGAATACTTGGCAACGCATATTCAAACGATGCTTCACCCGGATAAACTCGTGACGACCTTTATTACAAACCGTGCAGGGGCAGAAGGTGGGCTCGAAGAGGTGACAGACGGAGACTTCGATACACATGTAATCGTGAAGACGACGACCGTTATCGAACGAGACGACTATGTGGGCTTACGTTTCAATAAACCGCTCAAGATTCATACGCTTGGATTTGCGACAGGAACGAAGACGGCCGATAACTATACATTCGGTAATGCCGTTGTCGAATATCAAAATGAGCAAGGCGATTGGGTTGCTATCACGACTCCAACTTACACAGGTCGCGAACGGACTCTTGAATTCAAAGACCTCGATATTACAGCTCAAGCAGTGCGCATGCGTGCGACAGCCAAAAAAGATAATGCATGGCTTGCGATGCGTGAAATTGCGGTAAATAGACCGCTTGAAATCGGTAGTAAGAAGGTTAGAGGTAATATTACTTTAAGCTCTAATATCGTGTACAAATATGGAACAAGCGTCCTTCAAATGCAAGACGGCAAGGATGCCACAGAATCGATGATGGCACATGTGAACCAAACGAATGTCACTCCAGAAAATGCATGGGTTCAAATGGACCTTGGTGGGGCTAAGAAAGTGAAACATGTCCGCCTTGTTCAAGGGGAACGTGATAAATTAGCAGCCGGGGTCATCGAATACTCAACAGACGGTAAACAATGGACTACACTCCAAACATTAGCTGGCGAACGTACGGCAGATATTCTTCAAGAATTTATGGCGCAATTCGTTCGTGTTCGTAACACGCAACTCCTAAGCAAATGGTGGAGAATTGGGGAATTTACGGTCGATGTGGATACTCCAAATACCGATTTAACGGTAACAAACGTCGACAGCTTGAAGGAAACACCAGTCGTAGACAGCCGTGGCAGCTATGAAATGACCTTGCCACAAGGAACGACCCTTCCGGCAAATGGCTACCTTGGATTGAAACTAGACCGACTACATGAAGCGAAATCTATCGCACTGAAAGATGCAGGAGAAACAGGATTGACACTTGAATATTCTGCAAACGAAGTGGAATGGATGAGCGCCGACCAACTTCCTGAACATGCGTTGGTGCGTTACGTTCGTATTGTGAATAAGACGGATAAAGACCAAGTGCTTCCTGCGGGTACATTAGTCGTGAAGACACAAGAAGTGGATCCAAACGAACTCCAATCAACAACGATGGGTATTCACCAATACTATGGGGCGAATGACGTTCGTCGTGTGCATAACCTTGGCCAATTATTCGACGGTGATTTGAATAATTTTGTCGAATTCTCGGATTACCAACATAAAGATGGCGAAATCGTGATGAAACTCGGCACGACTCGCCAAGTGAAGAAGATTCGCGCGTATATCCAAGATGCAGAACGCAACTATTTACGTGACGGTAAGATTCAAGTGAGTGAAGACGGCAAGAACTGGACGGATGTTGTGACAGTCGGGGACGGCGTGGAAAATGAAATTCATGACGATTCATTAACAGACGGCTGGACTCATGATGCGTCAAACCCAGGCAACCGTTATATTGAAGGAACTCTTGAAACTCCAGTAACGGCGAAATTCATGCGCGTGCTCTTTACTGCAGAATACAACGCTCGTTTCGTTGGATTTAGCGAAATCGTGATTAACGATGGAGAATTTATTAACCCTGAAAATAACCCAACGGTAACAGGAACTGGCGCTGAAGATCATGATAACTTGAAGAAGAGTATGGCGGACGGCAATGTCCTAACAAGCTATGCAACAACGGAAAATAAAGGCGAACTCGTATACCACTTGTCAGAAGACACGGCGGCTAACCATGTTCGATTGATTGCGGATGTGCCAACTGGTACGACCGTGAAAGTGAGTGTCCGTACGCTAAACGAAGCTGGCGAATCGGTATGGAAGGATCTCGGCAAAGTGAAATCAAGCTTCCAAACATTCGCGCTTCCTGGAGAAAATCCTCGTATCCTCGATGTCAAAGTCGCATGGGACGGTGGACCTGCAGAGTTCTACGAATTATCAACTTTCACGAAAGAAGTTACAGAAGATGAAATTCAACCAGAAGAACCTGAAAAACCAGCAACGCCATTAACTCCGATTGCGACAGACGTGGCAAAACGCGTGTTAGAAGATGCTGCAACAGGCGTGAAAATCGCAGGTAAGGTTGCTGATTTGGAACAAGTGGCTCACGTATCGGTGCAAAAAGTGCCAGACCAAACACTTCAAGGAAAGAACTATGATGCGTACGATATCCGCTTGTTGGATAAAGACGGCCATTCCGTTCAACCAAAAGCAGCTGTACTAGTAAGCTTGCCAGCAAAAGAAGGCGGAGAAGTCGACAAGGTGTACTACATTACTCCAACTAAGACACTCGAAAGTCTTCCATTTACACAAGAAGGCGGCAAAGTAGTCTTCGGCACGACTCACTTCAGTATTTACGCGGTTGTGTATAAAGGAGAAGTCGCTGCTGCGGAACCAACAACGCCAACGACTCCAGCTGCGCCAGTAACGCCAGCAACTCCAAGTACTCCAGCTACACCAGCTGCTCCAAGCGCTCCGGCAAACCCAATGCCTGGAGAACAAGTGGCCGCTGCTCAAGCAGGAGAAAAACCAATGGCTAACCCAGCTCCACAAGCCACTGTTGCTTCTAACGAACTTCCAGCAACAGGAACTGCGGATGCGAGTGCAGCGCTCTTTGTAGCAAGCCTCAGCCTCGCACTAGGCGCGTTATTCCTCAAAAAAGGAAAAGAAGAAGCATAATCGAAACTAAACGAAGCTTCATAGACCTGGCAGAAATGTCAGGTCTTTTTTTATATAAAATCCTATTGAAGAAAAACAACGTAATTAAATTATGAGAGGAGGATAAATGAAATTGTGACTAAATTATGGTACAATTAAGTCACGAAATAAAAGGAGGAATGAATATGAAAATTATTCCGATGAGAGATTTAAAAAACACAGTAGAAGTAGAAAGACAATGCAAAGAAGAACAAGGACCTATTTTTGTGACTAAAAATGGGTATGGGAGATTAGTCGTAATGGATATCGAATATTATGAAAGCACGATTCAAAAAATGGAAGAAGCTCGCTTACTGATTGAAGCACTTGAAGACGTAGAAGAAGGTCGCGTGCTAGATGGGAAAGAGGCGCTTCTAAAGTTGAGGGAGAAGTATGGAATATGAGTTTGAACTGACCGAAAAAGCGAATAATGATATTGAAGGAATTCTCTATTATCTTTCCAAGGAATTAATGACTCCAAAATCTGCGACTCATTTTATGGATGCGCTGATGAAAGGATTCAATCGGATTTGTACATTTCCTGAGAGCGGAGAAGTATTAGATAACAAATTTGTTCTGACAGATATGATTCGGAGGGTTCTGGTTGGTAGGTATGTTATTTATTACCTCATTATGAAAAGACAAAAGAGAATTTTGATATTGAGGGTATCTCATGAATTGAGAGATGTGAGAAATATCCTTCAA
>QWCO01002254.1_pt1 | contig 10353 bp, 10 predicted proteins | sample 1972611 | NCBI WGS metagenome assembly QWCO01 (sample SAMN09866706, study PRJNA288562) | Human oral metagenome isolate term1_saliva, whole genome shotgun sequencing... | reverse complement strand
CTTCCGAGCTTCGTCGACGAGCGTCGAGCGAAGTTTCGGAAGAGCAGCGGGGAGGTCACCGGCAAATCCAATCATTTTTGATCCCAACTTCGCAATCATGAAGAAAACCATAGTTCCTCTGTTCTGCGCCCTCTTCGGTTTGGGCTTGGCCACCACTTCGTGCCAAGACATGCTCACTCCCGACCTGGATCGCTACGCCGAAAACTTCTCGGGCAAGGATACCGTCAATTTCTATTTCGGTATTCTCAACAACGTGCAGGGCATGATCGAGCAGAACGTCCTGCTCGGCGAATTACGTGGCGACCTTGTCAAGCCCACAGAGTTCGCTTCCGATTCGATCAACGACATTATCAACTTCAATAACCTCGAAGACGGTGAGAATGCGTTGCTTAATCGCGCGGCTTACTACAAGGTCATCAACCAGTGCAACTTCTATTTGGCCAAGGCCGACTCCATGGCGCTGAAAAACAACAGCTACTACATGCGTCGTGAGCTCGCGCAAGTACAACTCGTGCGCGCTTGGACCTACATGCAGCTCGTTCAGCTCTACGGCCGTGTCCCCTTCATCGTCGATCCCGTCACCACTTCCGACACCGGTTGGGAAAAGAATCCCCCGTTAGGTTGGGCCACTCCCGCCAATTTGCTCAACCTTCTCGAAGACAAAGGAGGGCTTAAGCAGGCCTATGCCTACACGAAACAGTTAGGCTATCCCCGCTACGGCAACTTCAACAACGGTGCCGAAAACTTCGACCAAAGTCTTTCGCTCTTCAACGCCAATCTTGTTTACGGCGATCTCTACCTCTTGCGCGGGGCAAACAAGGGCGATTACGAGCAAGCAGCTTCCTATTATTACAAATATATGGAGGAAGATGCGAAACGGGGAGTCTCCGGAGTCGCAAACGTGAATCGTTTCACGTCGCGTGCCGGTGAAGACTATTTCGCTTCGGTCGCCATCGACCAATTTGATGGAAACAAAAGCATGTCCTCTGCCGGAGAAATTGTAGGCGCTGTGCCCACTGCTTCCAACAGCTTCTTCGGAAAAGTACTCACCCGCATTCCGCAAGTCTACGGTTTCGACGCCACTTCGTCCAACGAAACCAGCACGCGTAAACAAACCGGATCGGACGGTAAGCAACAAAACGTCACCAGCACCACCGGTTCTGTGAAGCTTGAAGCCAACTACCGCAACCGTCAGGTCGAACCCTCCGCAGCTTACACCAAGCTCAACGAGGCACAGACAGTCGTTTACACCGAGAAGGAAGGCAGCAAAGTGGTCGAAGTGCGTTATCCCAAGGTCTTCGATGCGCGCTACGACGCCACCGTGCCCCGTGTCATCACCGATAAAGGCCGCCTGCGCTTCATCCAGAAGTTCAATCCGGCCGGGTACTCGTTCACTGCCGGCATCAGTCCTAGCGCCTTCTCCTTCCGCTACGGCATTCCCACCTACCGCATGCGTCAGATCTACCTGCGTTATGCCGAAGCTGTGAACCGTGCCGGCTATCCCCGCGTCGCTTTCGACATTCTGCGCACCGGTCTCAACAATAAGAGCATGCCCGTCATCTCGAAAGAGCAACAAAGCGACACCACCTACGTTGATGCCGCCCACACGCAGATCGCTTCCATCACCACCATCAGCGTTCCCACCGTTCACCGCTCGGAAGAAACAGCCATGAGCATTGATCTCAACACGCTCGCGCGTGCCGGATCCACCAAGTGGCTCGACTTCAACGACGAAAGCTTCAAGAACAAAGACAACGTCGGCATCCACGCAGCCGGTTGTGGCCTGTTCCCCACGCAAGACACCGTTTGGGTCTACAACAAAGTGGTGGCCCAGCGCATGGTCGACGAGGCTGCGCGTCAAGGCAAGACTATCCCGCTGCCCAATCTCAGTGTAGATGATTTGAAAGGTAAGGGCAAAATGACCGACACCACCGAAGTCACCGCCGCCGACGGCAGCAAGTATTTTGTTTATAAAGGCATCATCACCGATTTGGCCACGGTAGAACCTTCGGCCGCCGAGATCGCCGCCATGGAGACCCTCATTGCCGACGAATACGCCCTCGAAACCGCTTTTGAAGGCAACCGTTTCTTCGATCTCATGCGTCTCCAGCAGCACCGCAACGCAGCCGGCGACGACACCCAGGCCAACTCTTGGCTCGCTTGGCACATTTCTCGTCGTGATCTCGACCTCTTGCCCTACCAGGAGCCCACCAAGACCGGCACCCTCTTTGGCAAGTTGCTCAATCAGGAGAACTGGTATCTGCCCGCTCCCCGCAACAACTAATTGACTGCACATTCCGCACGGCGTTTCCCGCAACGAACGGGGATTTTTTTGTGCCTCTCGCCCGGTTTCATCGTAAATTCCCTCCCCCTCCTCAACCCCTCCGCCCGCCTTTTCTCACCTACTGCGCGAGGGCAGTTCCGAACTACCTTTCTGTAGCCCAAAACACCCCCGTTTTGAGTATTTTTCCCCCTCTTTTCCGTCAAAACGTCCCAAGTTTTGCCCATCTCTCCCCGCTTTCTACCGATAACTTTCCCCGTTCCGCCGAAACAACCCCGCGTTTTGTCGAAAACCGGCCGGTTGGAATGCAAAGGCCCCCCGATTTTTGTTGTCTGTTTCCGTTCGCGCGCCATCGCGCCCCACGACGCTTCGCCGTTCTTCGCGCTTCCGCCGTTTTCCGGAAGCGCGATTTCCGCATTTTTTGCGTCCGCAGTGACAGCCCTCCGGCGTGTTGCGGAAAGTACCGCACAATTCGCCCCGCCCCCATCGGTTCGTGCCGCCCCTCCGTCAATTTTGCCATTTGTTAAGCCAACCGCAGTGAAGAGCGCCCCCCACCATTGCACATTCGCCCACCCAATGCGCCAAAAGCACCGCATTCCCGCGCGAAAGACACAAATATGCGCCTTGTTGTTCGCGGGATGCCACAGAAATTGTATATTTGCAGTAAGTTATATTTTAGTCCATGGAATTTACCGCGCAGCAAATCGCCACCTACCTTGGCGGCAGCGTTGAAGGCAACGCCGAAGCCACCGTCAAAACCTTTGCCAAGATCGAAGAAGGGGAGGCCGGAGCCATCTCCTTTTTGGCCAATCCCAAATACGCCCACTACCTCTACGAAACCGCATCCAGCGTCGTACTCGTCAATCGCGATTTCGTACTCGAAGGCCCCGTTTCGGCCACATTGGTTCGCGTCGACAACGCCTACGAAGCCATCGCTCGTTTGCTTTCGCTCTATGAATCCATGACTCAAAAGCGTTCCGGCGTTCATCCCCTGGCCTGTGTCGAAGCCGACGCCACGCTGGGCGACGACGTCTACGTGGGGCCCTTTGCCTACATCGGATCGGGGGTCACCATCGGGGCCGGTACCCAGATTTATGCCCACTGCGTCATCGAACAAGGTGCCCGTGTCGGCGAAAACTGTCTCTTCTATCCCGGCGTCAGCGTCTACCACGGCTGTCGCATCGGCAATGAAGTCATTCTCCACAGCGGCTGTGTCATCGGTGCCGACGGCTTTGGTTTCGCCCCCGCAGCCGATGGTTACGAAAAAATTCCGCAAATCGGCATCGTCACCGTCGAGGATCGTGTCGAAATTGGTGCCAATGCCTGCGTTGACCGCTCGACGATGGGTAGCACCTACGTTCGCCGCGGCGTGAAGCTCGACAATCTGGTGCAAATTGCCCACAATGTCGAAGTCGGTGCCCACACGGTGATGTCGGCCCAGGTCGGCGTGGCCGGAAGCACCAAGGTAGGGGAGTGGAGCATGCTCGGCGGACAGGTAGGTGTCGCCGGTCATTTGCAACTCCCCGATCGTTTGCAAGCCGGTGCGCAAAGTGGCATCCACAGTGCCCGCACCGACGGCCAACCCCTCATGGGTACGCCCGCCATCAACGCCAAAACCTTTGCGCGCTCCAGCGCACTTTTCAAACGACTCCCCGATCTGCGCGACGAGGTCATTGCCCTGCGCCGAGAACTCAATGAACTCAAGGCCGCCCTCGCCGAACGCCAGTAATCCACCCGTGCTGCCTCGCCGCAGCACCACATTCCGAAGACGATAATCATCGATGCAACATACCCTTCAATCCTCGTTCTCTCTCTCCGGTAAGGGACTGCACACCGGTCTCCACCTCACTGTCACTTTTCATCCCGCCGACGAAGATCACGGCTACCGCATTCGTCGCGTAGATCTCGAAGGACAACCCGAAATTGTGCCCCTGGCCGAAAACGTGATCGACACTTCTCGCGGCACCGTGGTGGGGACACCCGATTGTCGCGTTTCCACCATCGAGCACGCCATGGCTGCCTTGGTGGCCATGGGCGTCGACAACTGCCTCATCGAGGTCGACGGGCCGGAATTTCCCATCCTCGACGGTAGTTCTGTGCTCTATGTGCGCGAAATACAGCGAGTCGGCCTGCGCGAGCAGCAAGCCGAACGTCGTTATCTCGAGGTGGTCGAACCGTTTGAGTACTACGATGAGATCTCGGGTTCGTGCCTGCGTGTGCAGCCCTGCGATCATTTTGCGCTCGACTCCACCATTGTTTTCCCCGACAGCCAGTTCATCCAGACGCAAAGCGCAGTGCTCGAGCACCTTTCCGACTTCCCCGAGGAGATTGCCAGCGCTCGCACCTTTGTTTTCGTCCGCGAAATTGAACCCCTCCTGCACATGGGGCTCATCAAAGGCGGCGATTTGAGCAACGCCCTCGTCATCTATGAGCGCCGCGTCGATCAAGCTCGTCTCGACAAGCTTTCCGACTCGCTCGGCGTGAAGCATCTCGACGCCAACCAGCTCGGCTACATCCAAGAGCGCCCGGTGACGTGGGAAAATGAGCCCGCGCGCCACAAGCTCCTCGACATCATCGGCGATATGGCCCTGATCGGCCGCCCGCTCAAGGGGCGCATCATTGCCATTCGTCCCGGTCACGAGGCCAACAACAAGTTTGCCCGCCTCGTCCGCTCCAAACTCCTTCATTCTTAATCCCCTCACACCCACACCTCCCATGATTTCTCCTCTGGCCTTTGTCCATCCCGAAGCCAAAATCGGCGAAAACTGCGAGATTGGCCCCTTTTGCTACATCGATGCCAACGTAGAGTTGGGCGACAACAACCGCCTGATGAACTCCGTGACGCTGCTCAGTGGCGCGCGCATCGGCAAGGGCAACACCTTTTTTCCCGGTGCCGTGATCGGCGCAGTACCGCAAGATCTTAAGTTCCGCGGCGAAGTCACCACCGCCGAAGTGGGCGACAACAACACCATCCGCGAGAATGTGACCATCAACCGCGGCACAGCGGCCAAGGGGCGCACGGTGGTCGGCAGCAACAACCTCCTCATGGAAGGTATGCACGTCGGACACGACTGCAACATCGGCAACGGTTGCATCATTGGCAACTCGACAAAAATTGCCGGCGAGGTGGTGATCGACGATTTCGCCATCCTTTCGGCCAACGTGCTGGTGCATCAATTCTGCCACATCGGTTCTTATGTGATGGTGGGCGGAGGCACGCGCACCGCGCAGGACGTTCCGCCCTTCTGCATCGCCTCGCGCGAGCCGGTGGCCTACTGCGGGCTGAACATGGTCGGCTTGAAGCGCCGCAATTTCCCCATGGATGTGATCAATGCGTTGCACGCTGCCTATCTCATCCTTTACCAAAATTCCAAACTCTTCAATGACCGCATTGCCGAGATTCGCGAAACGGTGATGCCCTGCAAAGAGATCGACTATCTGCTCGAGTTCCTCACCAACTCCAAGCGCGGTTTCATCGGCCGCTGACGAGCTTTCTTTCTCCCAAGTTCTTTCTCTCCAACACAATGCAATATCTCATTCGCATGGTCTGCGACGAAAGCACCGACTTCCGCCGCGACATCCTCATCGACGAAGACGCTACGTTTCTCGAATTGAGCGACACGATCCTCAAGTCGTGCGCTTATCCCGACAACCAAATGACCTCGTTCTACATTTGCGACGAGGAATGGCAGCGCGGCGAACAAATCACGCGCGAAGATGTGCGCGACAGTGCCGCCGATGAGGACCTTTACACCATGGCCGACACGCGTCTCTCCGAATTTCTCGACGGCGGTGTGCGCCATTTGGAGTATGTGTTCGACACCTTCAACGACCGCGTGTTCTCCTTGTGCGTGCGCGGCGAGGAGCCCGGCGACGGCGCCCCCGAAGTCGTGAAATCGGTGGGCGAGGCACCGCTGCAAATTGCCGATGCCGACCCCATGGCCGGCACGTTCAGCACCGGGGGAGCGGATTTTACCGAAGACTTTGGAATCGAATCGTACAATGCCGACGAGATCGATTTCGACGGTTTCGAGATCTCCGACGGCACCAGTTTCTGACTCCCCGTGCCCATGGCTGCACCGTCTCCCACACTTTTTGTCCTCATAGGCCCCACCGCCGTGGGGAAAACAGAACTCAGCCTGCGCTTGGCTGAGTTTTTGCATTGTCCCGTCGTCAATGTCGATTCGCGGCAGCTCTATCGCGATTTGCCCATCGGCACCGCCGCCCCCACCGCCGCCCAACAGGCGCGCGTGCCCCATCATTTCGTCGGCACGCTGGGACTGACCGACTATTACAGCGCGGCGCGTTTTGAAGAAGAAGCGCTGGCGGTGTGCACCTCCCATTTTGCCACGCACGACGCCTTGGTGGCGAGCGGCGGAAGCATGCTTTATGTCGACGCCCTTTGCCGTGGCATCGATCCCCTCCCCACGGTTTCGGAAGCGGTGCGCCGCGAAATGTACGATCGCTTGGAGCGCGAGGGCTTGGTGTCCTTGTTGCAGGAATTGCGGCGGCTGGATCCGGTCTATGGGGCACAGGTAGATCCCTGCAACGCGAAACGTGTGGTGCATGCGCTCGAGATTATTAAAGAAAGCGGCCGCCCATTCAGCGAATTGCGCACGGGGACGAAAAAGGAACGCCCGTTTCGCGTGGTCAAGATTGGTTTGACCCGCCCCCGTGAGGAGCTTTTCGATCGCATCAATCGGCGCGTCACTGCGATGGTCGAGGAGGGATTTCTCGACGAAGCGCGCCGCGTGTTGCCCTACCGTGACTGCAACGCGCTGAACACCGTAGGCTACAAAGAAATCTTCCGTTATTTCGACGGCGAATGGCCGCTTGACATGGCGCTCGACCGCATGCGAAAGAACACCCGCGTGTTTGCCAAAAAACAACTCACTTGGTGGCAGCGCGATGCCGAAGTACACTGGTTTCCGGCCGACGAGGCGGATCGAGTGCTCGAATGGGTGAAGCAGGTGCGCGAGAGTGGGACGATACCTCCGACCGACTCCTGTATATAATTATAATGGAGTGGGGGAGCGCAAAGGCACGAGGAGCGACGCAAGGCCCTCGTGCCTTTGACAGATATCCACCTTTCGCGGCGAAATATCCCGACCAACGTTTGCCCCATTCCGCAAGTCTGTGTATCTTTGCAGTGATATATCGCCATACAATGAAAAGGTTCAACCTCCACAGCACGATAGTTCGATGGATCTTTGCCATCGTCGTTGTGCTGTGTTTTGTTGTAGCCGCTCCGGCCCGCACGTGGACGCCCGAAGAGGTGCCCATCCCGCGTTTGCAAGACGTGCGCCGCTATGTGAGCAACCCCGAGGGCATCCTTTCGGCTGCCACCGTCGACTCACTCGATCGGCAGTTGGGAGCGCTCGAACGCGATCGCGGTGTGCAAACACTCGTGGTGGTGGTCGATCGCCTCAAAGGCAACGACCCTTATCGCTTTGCCATGACGCTGGCGCGCAAGTATGGCGTGGGCAACCGCGAAACGCGCACCGGTTTGGTGGTGGTTTTGGCCACCGGCGACCGCTCCTACCAGTTCCTCACCGGCAACGGATTGGAAGGAACCCTGCCCGACGGCCTGATACAACAAATCGAAGATCGCATTTTTCTCCCTCGTTTGCGTCGTGGACAGTGGGACGAGGCCATGCTGGCCGCCATGAGCGCCGTGGATCGTGCCTGTCGCAATGACGAAGAGCTGCGTGTGGCGAAGTCCTCGGACGACAACGGCGGCACGCCTTGGCTGTTGTTCTTGCTCTTGTTGGGCATCCCGGTCGGAGCCTACTTCTATATGCGTCGGCTCTCCCAACGCGCGCAGATTTGTCCGCGTTGCGGACAGAAAACGTTGCGACGGGTGGGCGATAGCCGCGTCTATCTCACGCGCAACGGGCAACGGGTGCCCTTCCGCCGCGTCGTTTCGGAATGCAGCAGCTGCGGTTACCGCGACGAAAAGCTCTTTGAAGACCGCGATTCCGACGACAGCGGACTCGGGGCAATGGGTGCTGCCTTCTTGCTCGGCAGTTTGCTGCGCGGAGGTCGCTCCGGCAACTGGGGCGGGGGCAGCTCGGGCGGGAGTTACGGCGGCGGCAGCTTTGGCGGAGGCGGTTCGGGCGGACGATTCTGAGGCAACGTTTCGATTTCGCCGTAACCCAATGACCGCTCCCCACTCATTATATATAGAGCAACCACATTTCCCACTCTCTAATAACTTTCACGATGAAAATGTCCAAAACACTGATCGGCGTAATCGTAGCCGTGGTCCTCATTTTCTTCTATGGTGTTTCGCAACAACGCAGTATGGTGACACTCAGCGAAGATGTTGAGCAGAAAATGGGCGACCTGCAAAGCCAATACCAGCGCCGTTCGGATCTGATCCCCAACTTGGTGAGCACCGTCAAGGGCTATGCCAAGCACGAAAGCACTACATTGGAAAATGTGATCGCTGCGCGTGCACGTGCCACCCAGATCACACTCGATCCGGCGAATGCCACACCCGAACAAATCGAGGCCTATCAAAATGCGCAGGGCCAGTTGTCGCAGGCACTCGGCAAGTTGCTGAGCGTGCAAGAACAATATCCCGAATTGAAGGCCAACGAGCAGTTCTCGCAACTGCAGGCGCAACTGGAAGGCACAGAGAATCGCATCAACGAGAGCCGGCAGCTCTACAACGAGTCGGTGAAAACCTACAATATTAAGGTGAAGCAATTCCCGGGTAGCCTCTTCGCCGGCCTTTTCGGCATGTCGCCCAAAACAGATGCGCGGCGTGAGCGCAATGAAAGAAGATGTGCACGCAGCCATCCGCAACATCGACAAAGGACTGTTTCCGCAGGCTTTCTGTAAAATCATTCCCGACATCCTCGGCGGCGACCCCGACTATTGCAACATTATGCACGCCGACGGCGCCGGAACCAAGTCGAGTTTGGCCTATCTCTACTGGAAAGAGACCGGCGACTTGTCTGTGTGGAAAGGAATCGCGCAAGATGCCCTCATTATGAACACAGACGATCTGCTGTGTGTCGGGGCGGTCGACAATATCTTGGTGTCTTCGACCATTGGCCGCAACAAAATGCTCATTCCCGGCGAGGTGATCAGTGCCATCATCAACGGCACGGATGAGTTGCTCGCGCAACTGCGCGAAATGGGCGTGGGCATCTACGCAACCGGCGGCGAAACTGCCGATGTGGGCGACTTGGTGCGCACGATTATTGTCGATAGCACGGTGACTTGTCGCATGAAACGAAGCGACGTCATCGACAATGCCAACATCCGTCCCGGCGACGTCATCGTGGGACTCTCTTCTTCGGGACAGGCCACGTACGAATCCACCTACAATGGCGGAATGGGCAGCAACGGACTCACGTCGGCGCGCCACGATGTCTTTGCTAAATACTTGGCAGAGCGCTATCCCGAAAGTTTCGACCATGCAGTGCCCGAAGAACTGGTGTACAGCGGTCGCTATCGACTGACGGATGCGGTGGAAGGCAGCCCCATCGATGCCGGACGTCTCGTGCTTTCGCCCACCCGCACCTATGCGCCGGTGGTAAAGCGCTTGTTGGACGAGTTGCGCCCCGAGATCCACGGCATGGTGCACTGCACCGGCGGCGCACAAACGAAGGTTTTGCACTTCGTTTCCGACCATTGTCGCGTGATCAAGGACAATATGTTCCCCGTCCCCCCGCTTTTCCGTGCCATCGCCGAAGAGAGCGGAACGGACTGGAGCGAAATGTACAAAGTATTCAACATGGGACATCGCCTCGAGGTGTATCTTTCGCCGGAACATGCCGAGCGCGTGATCGAGATTTCGCGTTCCTTCAACATCGATGCGCAAATCGTCGGCCGCATTGAGGAGGGCGAAAAGAGCCTTACGATCCGTAGCGAATTTGGTGAGTTCCATTATTAAATAATTGCGTAGCCGTAGCCCAATGTCCAAAAGCCTTCGTACGCTCAAAGTCGTTATTCCCGACGGCAATCCGCTCAATTACAAACAAGTGGTGGGCGGTTCCGATTGCGTGATGCACGTTTTGTCGCGTTCCTTCTGCATTTCCGAAAACTTGAACGAGTTGAAA
>QWCO01001130.1_pt1 | contig 10381 bp, 9 predicted proteins | sample 1972611 | NCBI WGS metagenome assembly QWCO01 (sample SAMN09866706, study PRJNA288562) | Human oral metagenome isolate term1_saliva, whole genome shotgun sequencing... | reverse complement strand
GGGCACTTCTATATCGTCAGCCTGCAAGCGTGCCAACCGTTCCTCACCGAGCGCAGTGAGCGAAAAGCGCATTCTCCGCTTGTCGTCCTTGCACATCTGCCGTTTGATGAGTTTGAGCCCCTCGGCAGAAGCGATCACCTTGGAGGCATTGGAGTTGGTGAGCCCAAGGGCTTCTGCCACTTCCCCAGCCGTCTGCGAGGAGCGCGCACTGAGGGTGCAAAGCAGCATCGCCTCATTAAGATTCAAATCATAATGCTGCTCGAAATACTGCTCAAAATTGAGGATGGCACGATAGAGATCGCGGATGCGACAAAGACAAAAATGGTCCATAGGGGCAAAAGGAATGAGATGAAGTGTAGCTCACGACTACTTCTTTCGGCAACGCTTTAAGATGAGCTCGAGCGGACAAATGCCTGTGAATGCGGACTGCACAAGATTTACGCCCATAAAGATAGAAAGAAAAATCCAATAATCGGCTACATAGTGAGCTAAAACAATACCGACAAGCACCACAATGCCAGCAAATAGACGGACGATATGTTCGTTACACATGATATAAATATATAATTAAGTAAATGAAATGATGGAGGACTGCTCACACGGTGTCTCACCAGTAAGAGGCAGTTCCACGAGAAAATAGTTTAGTGTTATAGGGCGATGCACCTTTAAGCCTTGACCAGCGCTTTCTCTACAAGAATATAGCGTAGTGTTATATGACGATGCACCTTTAAGCCTTGACCAGCGATTTCTCCACGAGAATATAGCGTAGTGTGTCAAAAAGAGAAAATATATTACGCCTTGGTCAAGACACGGCTAGGCAGTAGAATCTACGCGTTAGGCAGGAGCACTTACGCCTTAGGCAGGAGGATATCTTCGATCACCTCTTTGAGTTGTCCATAGGTCATGGCGCCCACCGCCTTTTGGGGCAATCCTTCTTGGGGGATAAAGAGGAGTGTAGGCATAGAGCGCACGCCAAACACCTCGGTGAGTTCCACTTCTTGGTCCACATCCACCTTATAGACATCGAGTTTTCCTTCAAATTCTTCTGCTATTTGGTCCAAATGCGGTGTCATCGCTTTGCAGGGTCCGCACCATTTGGCATAAAAGTCAATGATGGCAGGACGTTGTCCGATAAACTTCCACTCATTGGGCGAGGCTACATAATCAAATACGTGTTGTTTGAAATAGTCGGTCGTGATTTCTTTTGCTTTCATAACTTTGATTTTTTTTGTTGTGATATAATCTGTTTACCTAGTTTCGCAAGGCAAAGGGTTGTTTTATCGCTGAGGGAGCTATTTTTTCTCATGAGGATTGCTTTCGTTTTGCATGAGGTTGCTTTCTACTTCTCATGATATTTACGACTAGCTTCTCAGCTGTTTCTAATGAACTTTTCAGCCGTTTTTAATGAGCTTCTCAGCTGTTTATAGTGAGCTTCTCAGCTGTTTTTAATGAGCTTCTCACGAAGTTCTCGATTATTTTCCCTTGGAAACTTCTGCAAAAGTAAAATATTCTTTCCAGACCAACAAATTTCCAGTGGAAAATATGTATTAGAGATTAGAGGTTAGACATTAGACGTTAGACGTTAGAGCCATGCGGAGGAGAGACAATCGCGATAGCCCTCTAATGTCTAATGTCTAACGTCTAATGTCTAAAACAGCCGTTAGAGGGTCGCAGACCCTTTCTGCGCGCACGACAAGCGGGGAGAGTCTGGTCAGAGTATATTAAGAGTACGACAAAGAAACAACAATGGCACAAGTCTACAGAGTCCACTCTTTCTTAGTTATCCTTTCCTACAATAGTAGGTACAAGAATATTTTGGAGAACCAAAAAATCGTCGTAATTTTGGAGAGAAAACCAAAGTATTTGATACTAAAGAAGAAAAGGGAAAAACACCTCTCACGAGTATCTTCTTTGTTCACGATTCTCAAAACCAAATTAGTAGTACAATGGCAAAAAATGAATTAGTAAAGAAGTATAGCAATGGCGACATTGAGTATAGAACTATCAATAGTTTTTATACTCAGTTGATATTTTTAATTGCAATACTCTCTTCTTTAATAGCCTTACTTTTTAGTCTGGTTGCAGCAAAATACTATTATTCAAGTCTGCTTTTCATCATTGTTATTTTCTTTTTATTGGGTATCATTGTCTTGGTACTCCTCTATCCCTATAGTAATAAACAACGCACCAAAAAGGAAACTACTTTTGTCATTAAGACCATACACAGCATCGTGAAGCAAGATGCACAAGAACGAAATATGGAAATTGAAAAGATCAATTTTTTCATCGACACTGATTTCCAGAACTATAACGAAGTACAATACGTACTAGCTTTAACTACTGATAAAATTGTGCTGAGGTATCTCGTCGAAGAACTAGATTGCAAAGACAATGGATACATCCATAAGTTGATTAAGCGCCGACCAGCAATTTGTCCTGATGAGAACCTTCTACATAAGATTGCTCCACTAAGTACATGGACAAAAATCAAGAACTCCTCATTCTACACCACTCTTCAAACATGGGTTTATATCTTGGGATTTTCTCTCATAGGGTCAACTCCTATTATTATAATGGCATTAAGCAACAAAATACTTTGGATAGTATTACTTATATTTTTACCCCCTTTCCTAGGTATATTTCTTCTTTTGTTCCACGAGTATATAGATACTAAACTACCGAAGAATAAATGCGGTATCTTTGTTAGAATAACATTGCTTCTATTGAACATATTATTCTATAAATTCGCATCTAAAGCCCTGCCATTCTTCACAATAATACTCATGGCAATGAGCATATTTTCTCTTCCTTTCTTAATGTTCTATCTACCTACATTAACTATAGACTATTTTCTATATGACATTACAACTAATACTAAACTTTACATATCACTTACTCTTCCTTTTATTTTCGTCTATCAACAGTCTAAAATGATAAAAAGGATGCTTTTGAAATATAGCCCTTTAGCACTAAATGAGCATCATTTCCAATATCACATGAGAGAGTTAGCAAAATTTCTCTACACAAAGGATAACTTGAATTTATTCATCTATCCATCCTACTTCCTTTTATTTCTATTTTCCAACTTCTGGCGGTTTCAGACCAATACAGACTTCATTAGCGAAGATATCAATTCTATTCTCATCAAATCCTTTCTCACCTACTTCGCATATACGAATATGCTGGACAAGAAGAAAAAAGCTCAGTTCTCCATCAGCCAAATGCTCCAACTCATGCGCAATATTTCTAACGCAAGTGATCAGGATGAAGAATGGAAAGCAAAACGAAACGGCAGTAAACGATAGAAAGAGTTAATATTGAAACTACTCAACGTATGCACAATACGTTTTAGACGTTAGAGCCATGCGGAAGAGAGACAATCGCGATAGCCCTCTAATGTCTAACGTCTAATGTCTAGACACAAAAATAGAGCTACACAACGAGTGTGTAGCTCCTTCCTTCTTTTAAAGTACAAATACGCAGCCGAAAATCATTCTTAAATTCATCTTCGTCACGTATTGGCACTGAGGTTCAAGCATAGCAGCCGAATGACTATTCGTCATTGCTTACAAACTATTGCTGATTTTGCGGTTGAACGCTTCGTCTTTTCCAACCAGTTGTTTGACGAGAAGATAAACCATCGTACAAGGATTGTGCTTGTCCCAATTTTTACCATGGCATTGCTCCTGTTCTTGCGCCTGTTTTTCCGCCCACTTTATGGCATTGTCCTCGTTTCCTCCGCAGTCCAACAACGTGCGACGGATATTCTTGTCGTTTTTTTGATAACTAAATTTCTGATATTGGCTGAGTTTTTGTTTCTTTGCTCCTTGCTTCACATGAGCCTCTATCTTACTTCCATAGTCATTGCGATGCGTGAAAGTAGTCAGTTTTTCAAAGTGATAAACAAACCAGAGTTCAAAAGCCTCATTGCTCCATGCACAACCTATCTTTTCTTTGTGAGCAGTGTCGATAGCCGTCTTGAAGTCGGTAAAGTTGTCTTTGTCAAACACCGCCCACACTGCATCATAGGGACTTTGTTTAGCCTTCTCACGCAATTCCATCGCCTTCTTCACCACTTGACTTGGGCAGCCCTTTCCACCAGCGGTAACCACCGAGACGTTATCCATTTTGGGAAAAGAGTTGAAATAGTTAGGCTCGGTCTCTTTTCCTTCGCATACGATGAGAATACGCCCACGAATCTTGCGGGCTGCAGTTGCCGTGCTTCTCGTTTTCTCTTGGATTTCAGGAGAGAAATTCTTTCTTTTAGACATCTCTTCGGCTTAGATTAAGGGAGAAAAATAAGGTATTGCACCATATCGCCCTGCGATGTAGTTGCGCTCCATATTCGTCGTGTGGCTAGGGCGTGTGCCGTCGGGAAGCACCATTTGCGCCATATTGTAAAGGTCGGTGCGCTCCTGTGCATCTTTCTCGGTAAACCAGATTTGGTCTTGTCGCAAAAGTTGGGCAGAGAGCAAATTGGTGTCGTGCGTGGTAAAGATGAGCTGCGCACCGTGAGGATTCCGCTCTGGATCGTTGAACAGTGCCACGAGTTCTTGCGTGAGGAGCGGATGCATCTTAGCATCTAGTTCGTCGATTATGAGTACTCCACCAGCGTGGAGTGCAGCGAAGATGGGTCCTGCCATATCAAAGAGCTTTTGCGTACCTGCCGACTCCATTTGGTTAAAGTCGAATTCCTGATTGCCGATTCTGTTGCCCTCATTGTCATAGATACCATGCTCAGAAAGCACCTTCATATACCATTCTCCACTTAAACCTTTTCTGGCATTGGCGCGCTGCTCTTCGGGCGAAAGCTCTTGCACCCTCCAACCTAGGTCGCTAAATCCTAATTGCGCTCTGAATAAGAATGCCAGCAACGCTTCAACACCAGGAGCTTGCTCCAAAAGATACATCTCGGTGATAGATTGGTAATGCTCCGTTTTTAGTCCCGATAGCACATCCAGCTTAAAGCTGAAAAAAGCAAGAATCTGGTTAGAAATCTTTCCCCCCAGTTGTCCCACGAGCGAGAGAAACAGGCGATTATCATTGGTGCGCTCTTCTAAACCCTTTCCTTCTGCAAAGTTCGCTTCATTCACGCCTATGCCTTCTTCGTCACGGTCGAAGAGTTTAGTCGCCTTTCCGGCTTCGTCGATGCGGATGAGCCACTCTTCGCAAATCTTCTGAGCGTTGTGAGAAAATCCATAGCGATAATGCTCGCCTCCAGTCAAAAAGTCGAGTTCATAGAGCGTGGGAGACTGCGCCTTTTCGGCATTCAGCGCGAAAGGTTCATAGGGCAAGGCTTCTCCATTGTTCATCTTCACCGAACTGTCGACTAAATGTTTCATCATCGCCAGTCCAAGCACCACATTACTCTTGCCACTAGAGTTTGCCCCATAAATGGCAGCAGTGCGAAAATAACGATGCTCGCCTTGCACAGCCACATTTTCAGCCAATTCTTCTATGTGGCTATCGGGAGTGAGGACGATGCTTTTCTGCTCTGCTATCGAACGAAAATTCTCTATTGTAAAACGTAGTAGTGTGTCCATTGAATGATGTGAAAATGGAGTGGATGGATATAAACCCCAATTGGTCATTAGACCGTTTTAGTGCAATTTGTTATAGAGAGGAAAACTTCCTGCCATCTTTCATTTTCTTGTTGGCATATTGTTTCTTGTTCGTTCTCGACGTAGCCCGCTACGCCTTCGAACCCACAAACAACCATCTGCTCAACAATCTAATGAAATCTGTTCAGGATCTAATAACCGATTTGGGATAAACGAGTTTCCCCTAAATGCAAAGATACATATTTTGTTTGAGAAGTCTTACCTGTGCTAGAAAAAAAAGAAAGACATTAGACATTAGAGGGTCGCACACCCGTTTTAGACATTAGACGTCAGAGGGTCGCAGCCCCTTTCTGCTCGGCTTCGTCTTCACTTCGTTTCGCTCGCCTCGAGCTAGCGCGATTGGACTCTACGGCTGGACAAGAAGCAGTTAAGGGGGTAGGATAAACACCCTTGATTCCGCAACTAAACTGAAAATTTGCTGTTTACATGATAAATAAATCCCTGAGGAATATTAATTTCCTCAGGGATTTACTATTCGCAGAATTATCACTAAATTTATGTCGTCAAACATCATTCTACGAAGCATGGCAGGATTTTTCACACTTCGATTTTGAAAGTGCTTCCGTTTATTTTTTATTCAACCACTTATCAATATTAAACACAAAAGTGTAGTCGTTCTGCACATTCTCAATCATGATGGGCATCAAGATGGTCATCTTCTTGCCTACATAACTTTCAGCACCATTGGCCATAGCTTCAGACGTGCTATAGTAAGAAGGAATCAGGTTTGATTCTATCCAACCGCCATATAGACCTGAACTGAGGATTACATTGTCTGTAGGCAGCAGGATGTCAGACAGGCTTGCCCCCTTAGGTATGCTTGTGGCAGGTTGGCTGTTGTTGCGCTCAATGTACTTCACGCCCGCATGCATCACACGTCTGGTCTTACCATTGATGTCCACATAGCTGATGTCGTCCCAGTTAATCTTCATCGTGTGGGTAGATTTGTTCTTCAACTCGAAGTTGAACTTCTTCAACCCCACATACCATACAATCTCGATAAAGTCATCCTCATAACGATATTTATCTACTTCACCATCCTTAAAGGTGACCACTTTTGTCTCGCCAAACTGCTTTTTAGCGTCGGCTGGACTTTCTACCGATGACAATCCTACAGAGTAAGATGCCATGTAACTTGTTACGCAAGAGCTGAGCGTCAGCATTGAAGCGAACAATGCGAATGCCACAAGATAATTTTTCTTCATAGTAATTGAGTTTTTAATGAGTTATCTGTTGCAAATGAACAACCTATCTGTGCTGTCTTTGTGTATAAGTCGCGAAAACTTTCGTTGAGTCTGCCTACTATTTCCCCCCAATCCCTTCCAGATGGTAGAGTAAGAAATGTGGCTGATGCTTTTCAAACAACCAGCTGCATTGATGTGAAAAGAGAGTGGATGGATAAAAACAAGTTTCCCCTAAATGCAAAGATACATATTTTTTTTGAGAAGCCTTACCTGTGCTAGAAAAAAAGAAAGACATTAGACATTAGAGGGTCGCAGACCCTTTCTGCTCGGCTTCGTCTCCACTTCGTTTCGCTCGCCTCGGGCTAGCGCGATTGAACTCTTCGCCGCATGGTTCTAACGTCTAATGTCTAAGCCCCGAGCCCCGCTTGTCGGGGCGAGCAGAAAAGGGTCCGTGACCCCGAGCAGAAAAGGGTCTGCGCCCCTCTAACGTCTAATGTCTATTTCCCTCTAACGTCTAAAACACCTCTATTCTAACCACAGAACTATCATCCTTTATCCATAATGGAGCAGGCAGACGATTGGGAGGAAAACAATGATAAATATCTTGACACTGATAATATCCGTCACTACAAAGCAAGAAAGCATCGCCGATATGCAATGGCAACTCTTTCACCAGAAGAGGATTTCTAAAACCTCTACCTGAGACACAAGCAGTAAGAAAGATTTCTTCTCCTTGGACGATGACGTGGTCTTCGGAAAGTTGAGCTATTTCTCCTTTTCCATTTTTATGGTACAGACGTACATCTCCCAACGAGGCATACAAAAGTCTATCTTCGCAGAAATACAAAAGAGTGAATGCCACTCCCATTTTGCATTTGTGCTCTTTGCAAACTTCTGCCAAGCGCTGATCTGCGTAGCTAATCGCACGACGAATTAGCGCTATTCTATCGGGAACATTCGCCGTGTCCATATAATCTGCGATGGCATGGCATACAACTCGCGATGCGATTTCTGGCGATGATAAACCGCTCATCCCATCTGCAAGGAGAAGGAGGGTGACACCATTAGGCATCACCTTGTGTAGGAGGTAATCTCCATTGCTCTCTCCTACCCCTACGCTATGGCTTTCTATTTTGAGTTCCATGAACTATGCACTTTCAAAAACCAACATCATTTTTTGGAAGGCAGATAGCGTTGTCTCATAAGAAAACAGTCCATTACTATCTACGATTTGTTGGATGAGTTTACTATTTTCCTCTTGTTGGATCTCATGCTGCAGACATCGTTTATAGTAGTCCAGATGCTCTTTAGACAAGAACTCTACAATGTCATGAGCCAACCAATAAGCACCTACGATAATCTCATCAAAGTCTTCCCAATCATACACCTCGGAATGGATTTCTCTTTTCACATTAGCGAAAAAGTAGTGTTCAACGATAAAGGCCATATCCACGGCATCTTTGTTCGTTTGAATATTTCGATCTATCCAAGCATTGAACTTCAACACAAACAAGCCATGCAGCGATGCAATCTTTATGTCAAATTCGTCATCAATCCTTACTGTTATGGCATCTCTCAACACCTCCGTAAAACCTCTAACAGACATCGCAATATCCTCTTCCGGAGGCCAATACACACAGCCATCGTCTTTAGCTATCGCTCCATAAGGAACGATATCCAACTCATAGGCTCCATCGTAGAAGCGTTGGTACATTTGCTCATCTTTTTGAAAGCCCGACGCTAACAACTGTTGCTTAATCTCCTCGAAAGCATCCCAATGGGGAATGGCAATCGCAACATCTAAATCCCGAGTCTTTCTCCCAGAACTTATCCCTACCAACTGCCGAATCAAAATGTCTCGAGCAGTAGCTCCAATGACAAAGAAATCCTGCTCTATCTCGCCAAAACAGCGACAAACTTTCCTAAGAAGATCAACCAACAATGGGTTGCCTATCTTCTCACTTGAAATCTGAAAGTTCATTTTCTAATAATTTATTGGCAGCTTCAATGCAGCGACTATCTCCACTGGCTACTAAATCTGCATATATCAATGGATAAGGCATTATGTCGCCTTTCCAAAACTTCTGATAGATATAAACATCGCCTTCGGTAGTCCGCATGGTTCCTGACTTCATCAAACAGGAAAAAGGCTCTTCTGTGTAAAGTTCAAAACATGCTGGCATGAGATAACCATTCAATAAATTAGAGGCGCACTCTCCTCCCCATAATGTACTTGCGGGCAATACCAACTCTTTCCAGTGTTCCCTATGCTGTGGGGTGCGAAAATCCAACCGTTTTAACAACAACTTGGGTTTTAGCACTCGATGATAGTTATCAGCCCAAAGGTCAAGCAAAAGCCGACGTTCTTTCAGCACTCTTTTTCTTTGGGTGGTCAGTATAAACTTCCGATTTTCCAATTCATCAATCACATTTTTGACAGTGCCTATAGACACGCCACTATGCTCTTTGATGGTTCGAAAAGATTGCTCTATATGCTTGCCATCTTGCAAAAGATAAAAGATAACTTTCAAGCCGGCTTCCTGAAATATAGGGTATTGCTTATTACTTAATGGGGCTTTTTCTCCCGAATGAGAAAGTTGAATCCTATATTTCTTCCCTTTTACATACTCTATGTGATAGTTGCCTGCCGCATCTGCAAAATTGAGTCCCATTTTATACAGAGCATGGTAGATAGTGGGTTGCACATACCTCGCCACCAACAACACGGGCATTTTACTGGTCGCCCCACACCTCTTGGCTTTTTCCTCAACACGCAACAGATTGGTCCCGTTGATTTCATTTTCAACTAGACATTGAAACTCTAGTTCCATCATCTTAATCGTACCATTGCCCATAGAGGTGGTTTGTTCTTGATTGGTGTAGGTTATCTCTTCCTCAAGAAAAACTCTTTGCGCCTTCAAGGCATGAATCACTTGCTCTATAATCTGTATTTCATTCATATCATGTTCATTTTCGCACCCTTGTTCAACAACATTGAACAGTGCAAAAATACTGAACATCTTTCGAAACACAAAATCTTTTGTTCATAAATCGCATGGCTCTTTTAGACGTTAGAGGGTCGCAGACCCTTTCTGCTCGGCTTCGTCTTCACTTCGTTTCGCTCGCCTCGAGCTAGCGCGTTTGGACTAGGGGCTCTAGAAGAAATAGACGTTAGAGATTAGACGATAGAGGGCTGCGCGGTTGGACTCTTCGCCGCATGGTTCTAACGTCTAACGTCTAACCTCTAAGCCCTCCGAACCCCCGAGCCCCCGAGCCCCGCTTGTCGGGGCGAGCAGAAAAGGGTCTATTCCCCTCTAACGTCTAACGTCTAACTTCTAACGTCTAAAAAAAATCTCAGGAACGAGATTTTTTCATATATTCAATCGCTCGGTCGGGATCGTTGTTGCAGAGGGCAAGCGCTTCGGCGTAGCGGCGTTTCGCCTCCTCGTGGCTCACAGCACGGGAAGCCCAGCGTTGGCGCTCACGCTGGCGGTCGATGCGCTCCTGTTCGCGACGGAAAACATCGATCTCGCGCGAACGCTGCGCCAAAAACGTCTGCACATGGCTCACCATGTG
>QWCO01006219.1_pt1 | contig 10393 bp, 10 predicted proteins | sample 1972611 | NCBI WGS metagenome assembly QWCO01 (sample SAMN09866706, study PRJNA288562) | Human oral metagenome isolate term1_saliva, whole genome shotgun sequencing... | reverse complement strand
ATTGTATCTTTCGCCATGCCGCCCAAGCCCAAAAATCCAAAGCAAAAAGCGATGATCGTTCAACCAAAAAGAAAAATAACTAATAAAAAACCAGAAAAGAAACGAACTGCAAATTTTCAAGAAAAAAGAAATAATAAAAAGACTATGGTAAAAAGACATGGTAAATAATTAATAATAAATCTATTCCTTGATTTTAAATAATAAGATTAGAAAGATTTTTTTAGCAAAAAAATATGTACCTAAAAACTTAATTTTAAAGTAAAAAGTTTAAAGGTACATTTTTTATATATCATATTTATTTGTAAAACCAAAAGGACTAACATTTTTAAAAAACTATTTTTTATTTTGAATTTTTTGCAAAACTATTTTTATAGCCTCGCTAATATCCTTTAATTGAGCCAATTCACTATCTTTTATCCATTTGGAAATATCAGTATTTGTATATCCTAAAGATTCCAAGGCTAATTTTAGATCTTCCTTCATTAGTGAAATTTTAGGATCAAAGGATTCTGAAGTTATCAGTTTTCCGTTCGATAGATTGTTAGTTTCTTCAAGCATTTCCGATATATCTATTTTTTTCACTTTATCCTTCAGATCCAGTATTATTTTTTGAGCCTTTTTTATTCCAAGTCCTGGAACTCTTGTAAAAATTTTAGACTCATCTTCTGTAACAATTTCAATAATTTCCCTCATATTAAAAGTCGATAATATCGCAATTGCAAGTTTTGGCCCTACTCCGCTTATGCTTATCAAAGCCTTAAACAGTTCCCTTTCATTTTGTGTTTTAAACCCATAAAGCGAAATATCATCTTCCTTCACATTCGTAAAAATATATAATTTTTCATCATTCCCAATATTTCCTATTTTTTCAAATGTTTTCAACGATATATGAATTTTATATGCCAATCCATTTATTTCTAATGCAACATAATCTATTTTTTTTATTGCTAATTTTCCTGAAATATATTCAAACATTTACACCTTTTCTCCATTTTTTATATTCTCTATTTAATAAAAATAAGACTCGTTTATTTATTCTGACTTCTCGATAAATAACATCTATAATTTTACCAATTCAACTTTTGGAATATCTTCCTCCAAAAACATAATTCCAATTTCCTTAAATTTTTCCTGCCCATCTGTCACATAATATTTTACTTCTTCATCTTTTTTCGCATCATTTTTTAAAAATTCATTCTGCTCCAAAATTTCCTTCAAATCTAAAGCTGTTTCTTTTGCTGGATCTACAATTTTTATATCTGGATAAATTTTACTTATAGCATCTTTTAACAAAGGATAATGAGTACATCCCAATATCAAAGTATCTACTTTCCCCTTAAAATCATCAAGATACGTTTTTATTATTTGATTTACCAGCTTACCGCTTAAAATCCCCTCTTCCACCGCCGGAACAAAAAGCGGGCAAGCCTTTTGAAGCACCTCCACTTTTTTATTAAAAAGTTTTATTTCCTCTTCATATTTTCCAGACTGTATAGTCGCCTTCGTTCCAATTACACCGATTTTACCATTTTTTGTCGCTTCTATTGCCGTTCTCGCCCCAGCTTCAATTACTCCAATAATCGGAATTTTAAAAGTTTCCTTCAATTCCTTTAATGCAAGCGCAGTGGCTGTATTACAAGCTACTACAATAGCACTCACATTTTTTTCCAGCAAAAATTCAACGATTTCCTTTGAATATCTTATAATCAGCTCTTTTGTCTTTTCACCATACGGAACTCTTGCCGTATCTCCAAGATAATATATTTTTTCATCTGGCAAAACTTTTCTAATTTCCTTTAATACAGTAAGCCCTCCGATTCCTGAATCAAATACTCCGATAGACATTTTTCTTCCTTTCCGTTATCTATTTATTTTAATAAAATAAAATTGAGCCGTTATAAAAACAGCTCTTTTTTATTATTTCATAATTAACTCTCCACTATAAGTCAATGTTCCATCAGTTGCAATATAAGTTCCTACAATTTTACCCCTGCTATTTTTATTCACTCCTGAATTTAAGTTTACTGTATAAGTCAAATTTGGTCGTTGAGTTGCAGTTATTTCCACATCTTTTGTAGGATATAAATTATATTTATTTTCACCTATTTTTGCTACTGCTACTATATCATTTCTACTTATAATTTTCATTTTCCTTGCTGGATTATTATTATTTTTACCAAAAATTGAATTAAAGAACTGCTCTATTTTATTGCCCTTCTGATCAGTGTTATTTTCAGCATTACTGTTATTATTGGACTCATTATCATTATTGAAACTATCACTATTGCTATTTTGGCTATTGTTATGATTACGTCTATTTTTACTGCTGCTATTGCTGTTATTATTACTTCCATTATTATTGCCTGTATAAGCATAGCTGTTTCCGCTATTTTTCTTTGCATATCCATCTATATAATAATCATTTATTTCTCTTGCCCCAATTGCATTTCTATCCTTCGCATGATTTGAACCTAAAATGACAGCTATCATTCTATCATCGCCCCTATTTGCCGTCAATACAATATTTGAACCTGCAGCATCGTGATAACCTGTCTTTAATCCGTCTACTCCTTGCACATTTCCCAAAAGAGTATTTGTAGAAGTCACTTTTGTATTTCCATTGTCAATGTAATCTACTTTATTTTTTGAAAAATTTAAATAATCGCTATAATCTTTTAACGTTATTTGAGCTAATTTATACAAATCACGTGCATTTCCCTGATCCATGCAAGAACCTGTATAACTAGGCGGCAATCCGTTTGGAGAACAATATCTAAGCGAATCTAAGCCATAACTTCTTGCCTTTTCATTCATTGAACGTACAAAACTCGGCACATCTCCTCCCACATATTCAGCAAGTGCATAAGCAGCATTATTTGATGACTTTATAATTGTAGCCTTTAACAAATCCCTTACTGTATACTGTTTTCCAGCAGTCAATTTTACCCCATAAGGAACTGAAGCCGCTTTTGATGAAACTGTTACCTTATCATCGTATGAAATTTGCCCTGATTTTATTTTATCTAATGTCAATATTGATGTCATAATTTTTGTAACTGATGCCAAAGGTCGAACTGCCAAACTGTTGTCTTCCTTTATAATATTTCCATTTACATCTCCAATTAACAATGCCTTGTAATCATAATAATTCTCGCCATCAGCAAATGAAAACGCCGACATAGCCAAAAATGCCATAGACAACACCATTTTTTTACTTTTAATGCCAATTTTTACTTTTTTTCTCATTTCCTTTTCTTTCCTCTTTTCATATCTGATAATTTTTCTAAAGAACATTATATCATAATTTTTTTATAACATCAAACTTATTTTTCAATTTATTTTGCCATTAAAACATGCTCAGTAAAACTAATAACAGCTAAGTAAAATTAGGATTTATACTAAACTCATAAAAAAATAGAAGTTCTATTTTATATGTTCTTTATTCTTTTCAAGGAAATTCATAACCAGTTCGCCATTTAAATAAAAAATAGTATAAAAAAAGAAAAAAATCGGGAAAAAATCCCGACTTAAAAATACATTATTAACAATTCCTATATTCAAAAATATAATATAAGCAAATACTATAATCATTGCTAAAATTACAGTTACGATCATCCAAGTATTGAAATGTGCAGTTGTTATTTCCTTTTGCTTACGAATCAAACGTAAAGTTTCAGCATTTGCACGTGAATAACCATCCACAACTGTAATTGTCGTACCAAAAATACACATAAATGCGATAAATGCAATAAGAAGTCCAGACCAGTTTCCGATTACACTTGAGTACATTTTTATAAATTGAGTAATATAAGCTGCACTTGCTCCTTTAATCGCAGTTCCTGTACCATACTGAATCAATGCTCCAAGCGCTAAAAACACAAAGGCTAATATTGTTGTAACAAAATAACCTACATTAAAGTCAAGCATTGCAATTTTACGTGGCACTTTCATTTCATGCTGCTTTTCAACAGTCCACATCGAATTAATTGCTGAAATCTCAATTGGTGCAGGCATCCATCCCATCAATGATATGATAAATGGCAATGCCTTTAATTTCCATGGAGATGGAGCTACAAAATTCGGCGCCATAGGGTGATGCTTAAATAATGCTATAATAACAGCAACAACTGTCGCTATTGTCAATGAAACAACAATAAATTTCGATGAACTGTCTAGAAGCTTATAACCTCCAAATATCATCATTGCAAGTGATCCCACAAGAACAATTGTAGTAAGCATATTAATCATTGAAGCCATCGCTGCAGGTGTAAGACTAGGCAAGACTGTCAATTTCAAGATATTTGCCAAAATTGCCGCTGTCAATTTCCTTTTTCCTCATAACCTTCAATTAACGATTTCTTTCTTTCTAAAGTATATTGAGTTCCAAAACGGAAAAACGGATATTTAAAAACATTTACTAAAATTACAATAATTGCCAGTTGCCATCCGTATAATGCACCTGCTTGCGTAGATGCCACAATATGAGATCCCCCAATAGCCGCCGAAGCCATAAGAATACCAGGCCCAAAGGCTTTAAACTTGCTATACCATCCTGCTTTCGTCTTTGCTATATTTGTCATAAAATATACCTTCCTTTTCTATTATTTGTTTCAAAAACTACAGTAAATTCCTCCAAAATTATAATCCTCAAACTTTAAATTTATATAATTCTTATTAATTCAGCTAATCTCACTTACAGAAATCGTAGACTTTCCTGTTAAATTATGTAAAAACTTTCTAAATTTTCCCAAGTTTAAGTATATTTTGATTACCAAATTTTTGAAATTATATAGGTATTATAGCACTTTGTCTTAAATATTCAAAATTTTTTTGGCTAATTTTAGTATATTTTTAGACTTCTTTCTATTTTTTTTAAAGTAATTTTATCCTAACTTAAATACTTCATCTTCAAAATGACGTATCATTTCCCCTTTAAAAAATTTTCCCATTTCCTGCTCCATCATATCTACAAACAGATATTCACTTTCAAAATGCCCAATATCAACCAAAATATGCCCTTCCTCCAAAGCATCCAGAGCCTCGTGGTATCTCAAATCCCCAGTTAAAAATACATCTATCTTATTTGCCACTTCATACATAAACGAACTTCCACCACCTGTAACAAGCCCAATTTTTCTCACATAAGAATTTTTATTCCCAACATATCTCACATAGCTTATCCCAAGCGAATCCTTTATTCTTTCTATTAAATCCCCAAGTTTCATTTTTTCATTTAATATTTTAATTCTGGCAAGTCCACCATGAACATGTTCCATTTGATTCTTTATCGGATTATAATCTTCAAATTCATGTTCATTAAAAATTACTTTTTCACCATCCAAATTCAATTTATCCATTATAAAATCATTTAGTCCATTTATTGCAAAATCTGAATTTGTATGAATTGAATAAACTGCTATTTTATTTTCTATCAGTTTTAAAATTTTTCTCCCATGCACAGTTTCATTTGTAATTTTCTTCAATCCTGAAAAAATAACTGGATGATGTGAAATTATTAAATCCACATTATTATCCACAGCCTTCTGCACAGCCTTCTCTGTCACATCCAGACAAAATAGGACTTTATTTATTTCTTTAGTGTTATCCCCCACAAGAAGCCCGACATTATCCCATTCTTCCGCTATTTTTGGACTGAAAATTGTCTGCAGTTCTCCCATTATTTGCCATAATTTCATAATTTTTATTTCCTTTCACAGTTTTTCTATTTTATAATTTTCCTATCTTCTCAACCTTTTTGCATCAAGTATTTTCATTTTATACTCGAATCCATTCAAAATTAAACTATTAAAAATCATATAAACTTAAAACAATCATAGTTTTTGAATTCAATTTCAAATAAACTTTGCTATATTTTCACAAGCAAACAAATCTCCTTGTTTCAGAATTCCAATTTCTAGAAATTCTATTAATTTACCGTATAATTTGCCTCTTCGCTATTTTCCACAAAATCATTTCTCATCATATCAATGGAAAGTTTATTAAGTGCCTTTTCCTTTAAGATTTTCACATTATGTTTTGCAATATTCAATGACCTCGCAATTTCCTTTTCTGTATAAACTTTATCATCAAGTCCGTAAGTCATGACTAAAATTTGCTCATCCAAATAATTTAATTTTTTCGGAATATTTTCTAAAATATACATTTGTGTAATTTTATCAGCTTTTTCAAATACTTGCGTATTTTCCATCAATTCTTCAGGCTCAACTTCATCAAACAGCATTTCCAGCTGCTCAATATATTCTGTTGAAACATTCATCTGCCTGCTTATTTCCTCCATTGAAAGTCCCATGCTTTTATCAACTTTTACCTTCAAATACAAAATATACGATAATTCTGAAGATTTAATATCTTTTAATAAATTCTTCTGAAATTCCAAAATATATTTTACAGCAAAATTTTTTATAAAAAATTCAGGCTCCTTTGTAATTTCCATAATTTGATTATAGTAATTCAGCCCTGACATAATTCCTAGCGTAGCCTCCTGAACCGTATCTAAAAATGAAAATCCATATTTTGAATAAAGCAGGCTTTCCTTTACAGCGATTTTCAAATACTTGTCAATTAATTCCTCATTTTCCCTTTCACTCTCGCTCTTTTTCTCAAATTCCTCATATTTTTCCTTTATATTTTCCAAATATGACTTTATAATGTCTTTTTCCGCAACAAAAACATTTTCATCCTCCAGCACAATAAAATCACTTCCATCAGTCGAATTTCTAACTTCAGGAACATTTTCCAGATGAATAAATTTTAGAAACTCAAAAAACTCATCATCACTCATTGTGTAATTTTCAATGATTTTCTCGAAACTAAAACTTCCCTTCTTTCTAATATCTTCAAAAATTTTTTTTAACATTCATTTCTCCCCTTATTTGTTATTTTATTTATGACATACAGCTCCAGAAATTACATTTATTTAACCCATTTAAATATTTTTATGCTAAATATATCTAAAAGGAGCTAAATAATAACTTTAGCTCCTATAATCTTCCAATTTTTTTCTTCTGCTCGGATGTCTTAATTTTCTTAATGCCTTTACCTCAATCTGTCTGATACGTTCTCTCGTTACATTAAAGATTTTTCCAACTTCCTCCAAAGTCTTTTGAGAACCATCATCCAGCCCATATCTATATCTAAGTACCATCTCTTCACGATCATTCAATGTTTTCAGCACCTCATCAAGCTGTTCCTTTAAAAGGACTCTAGTTGTTGCATCATAAGGATTTGCAAATTTGTCATCTTCCACAAAATCCCCAAGTTCACTATCCTCTTCACTTCCAACTGGAGTTTCCAGCGAGATTGGATCTTGATTCATTTCAAGAATACTTTTTACCTTTTCTACAGGCAGCTCAAGTTTTTTAGCCAGTTCTTCTGCAGTTGGTTCCTTTCCAGTTTCCTGAAGAATTATTCTGCTTTCCTTTTTAATTTTATTAATCGTTTCAATCATATGAACAGGTATTCTTATTGTTCTTCCCTGATCTGCAATCGCACGTGTTATAGCCTGTCTAATCCACCAAGTTGCATAAGTTGAAAATTTGAACCCTTTTTCATATTCAAATTTTTCCACAGCTTTCATAAGCCCCATATTCCCTTCCTGAATTAAATCCAACATTTTCAGTCCACGATTAGTATGTTTTTTTGCAATGCTGACAACAAGTCTTAAATTTGATTCAATTAATTTTTGCTTGGCTTCCTCTTCTCCATTTAAAACTCTTTGAGCATAATCAATTTCCTCTTCATAGCTAAGTAACGGAATTTGTCCAATTTCTCTTAAATACATTTTTATCGGCTCATCCACATCCATACTTTCAGCCATTTTCAATAGATCTGTCTGCAATAACTTATCCACTTCCGAATCGTCGATTTCACTCTCTACAAATTCATCATGCGAATCCTCAAAATCTGATAATTCCATTTTCTCAATATCTTCCAAAGATTCAGGAACTTTTAACAAATCTTCCTTTTCCTTTATAGTATCTACGATTTGAACACCGTCATCAGTCAGCTTTTTTATTAACTGATCAATTTTTTCAGTTGAAAATCCAATAGACAAAACAGAATTTATTTCTTCGTAACTTACAACTTTTTGCTCTCGTGCCTGTTTTATAAAATTTGCGAGACTATTTTTTAAATTTTGTTTTTTATCAGACATAACCCAGTCTCCTTATCAATATAAATTCATCATATAATTTCTTTATTTCCTCAATTTTATTAACATTTTTCATTTTTAACAACAACTTCTGATTTTTTACTTTCCTCTCTTATTTCCCGCTCAAACCATCCAGAATAGACTTCCATAAAATATCTATCTTTAAAATAGCTGTCCTTATACTTAATATCCTTATCTGCCCGTAATTTTAACTGTGTTACAGCTTCCCTGCTTTCTTCGCTAATATCATTTTTATCAAGCTGTACTATATCAAAGTTTACAAGTTTCAGCTTTTTAATCAGCTCATTAAACAAAGAATGGCTAAATTCCTTATTTAACAATTCTTCGCATCTTTTCCTTTCAGAATCGTAAAATTCCAGAATGTACATAAGCGTCTGTTCTTCCAATGCAATATTCAAGTCTTCCTTTAACTTTTTATACTGGACTTTCTGGTTTCCACGATCTTTTCTTTTTTTTCTTTTTGAAGTTTCAACTGATATATTTTTTAGCGATTCTTCCAATACAAAGTCATTAATTCCAAAATTAACTGACAATCGCTGTAAATATAGATTTTTACTAAGATTATTCGTGATATTTGAAAAAAATGGCTTTAACCTTTCAATAAACTTTTTCTCGCCATTTATATTATTCAGATCCAAATCCTTTGAAGCTTCCCTTGTCAAAAAGTCAAAAATTTCTTCTGATTTTTTTACAACTTCTATAAAAGCCCTTTTCCCATTTTTTCTCAAAAACTCATCAGGATCCTTCTCACTTCCATCCATAACCAGACATTTCACATCAAAATCATATTTTTTCAAAATATATCCAGCTTTTACAATAGCATTTTTTCCCGCTTCATCATTGTCATACGAAATCAGCACCTTATCTGTATATCTCTTCAAAAGTTCCGCCTGTTCTTCGGTAAATGCCGTTCCAAGACTTGCTACTGCATTTTCAAACCCATGTTTCTGGGCTGTCAGCACGTCAAGATAACCTTCCATCAGCATTGCAAAACCTTTTTTCCTAATATTTTCCCCTCGGTACTTTATTCCAAAAAGTTCATTTCCTTTTTTAAAAATAGGCGAATCTGGAGAATTAAGATATTTAGGCAAGTTAGTATTTTTCTCAATTATACGACCTCCAAATCCAACAATTTGGGCATCCGCATTGTAAATTGGAAAAATTACCCTATTTCTGAAACTGTCATAGATTTCTCCATTTTCATTTCTTTTGGCAAGTCCCAGTTCCATTATTTTTTCTTCTGGAAAATCTTTTTCTAGTAAATATTGAAATAAATCATCTCGTGAACTTGAAGCAAATCCAATTCCAAACTTTTTTATTTCCTCCAGCGAAAAATCTCTCTCCTTCATATATTCCAATGCTTCATCATACTTCTCAATATTTTCCCTAAAAAATATCTGAGCTTCCTTCATTATTTCAAAATATTCCCTATTTACAGCCTTTTTCTTCTCAGTTTCCCGATTAACTGCCTCATATCCCCTATTTTTCTTAAGCGGAATATTATACTTTTGTGACAATTCCTCCACTGCTTGAACAAATCCAATGTCATTAATTTTCATATAAAACGAAATTACATTTCCACCAATTTGAGTACTAAAATCTTTAAAAATATTTTTTACTGGACTGACTGTGAAGGAAGGAGTCTTTTCCTCCTTAAACGGAGATAACCCTTTATAATCTGAACCTGCCTTTTTCAAATTAACATATTCACCAATCACTTGAACGATGTCCAGATTGTCAATTAACTTTTGTATTTCTTTTTTACTGTAAAACATTATATTCTATTCCTCCGCAAAACAGTCACTAAAAAATACCTACACTATTAGTATAGTGTATTTTTTTAAATAGTCAATACTTTCCAAATAAATTTTTTAATTTTCTTCGTTTTCTTCATTCTTTTCTCTAATAACTACTACTTCATCTTCCATAATGTCCTTAAAAACTTCATCCATTATTTCTGATTTTGGTTTTCCTTTAGCAAATTCTTTTTTTGCAATTTTTCCTGAAATAATTGCAAGTTCGTATTTATTAGGTACTTTAGTCAATAATTCATCTATTGTTATTTTTTCCTTTTTCATAATTTCTCCTATTATTTTAGAATTTATATTAACTTTACAAATTAATAATATTTATTAATTCCCTGCAAGATTCTTCAATATCATTATTTATTATTGTATAATCGTATTTTTTTTCATACTCCAG
>QWCO01001599.1_pt1 | contig 10393 bp, 11 predicted proteins | sample 1972611 | NCBI WGS metagenome assembly QWCO01 (sample SAMN09866706, study PRJNA288562) | Human oral metagenome isolate term1_saliva, whole genome shotgun sequencing... | reverse complement strand
GCTCTCAGCCACATCAGCTGACGATGCATTTAAAGCCTGCTTGAGCTGTTTGAAGCCCATCTCATCGTAGAATTTCCCGAGATTTTCCACATCTGGACCGCTATAGACCAAATCATCCAAACCAATCTCAATCGGTGCCTTGATATCAATGGTCGCTAGGGTTTTAGACAAAAAGGCCTGTTCCTTATCATTGATGAGATTTTCCTTCATCTTAGAAGCCTTCATCCCATCAATATTTTCATAAATTCCCTCAAGAGAATCATGCTCCAGCAAGAGCTTGATACCCGTCTTTTCCCCGATTTTGGTCACCCCAGGGATATTATCCGACTTATCACCCATGAGCGCCTTAAGATCGATAAACTGAGTCGGTGTGATGCCCATCTTTTCCATGAGATATTCTGGCGTAAAGGCCTCAAACTCAGCCACACCTTTCTTGGAAATTTCAACCACCGTATGCTCATCCGTCAGCTGAATCAAATCCTTGTCCCCACTGACAATGGTAATATCAAAACCATCCTGCTCAGCTAGTTTATCCAGTGTCCCGATGATGTCATCCGCCTCATACTGAGCCAACTCATAGTGACGAATCCCCATATGATCCAACAACTCACGAATGAAAGGAAATTGCTCACGAAACTCATCAGGTGTCTTAGCCCGACCACCCTTATAGTCCGCATACATCTCTGTACGGAAGGTCGTCTTTCCCGCATCAAAAGCCACCAAAATATGACTGGGCTCAACCCGCTCCAACAAATGACTCAACATCAATTGAAAGCCATAAATCGCATTGGTATGCAAACCAGCCGCATTCTTAAAACGGTCCAACTGCTGATAGAGCGCAAAAAACGCCCGAAAAGCTACAGAAGATCCATCAATCAATAATAATTTTTTCTTATCCATACACCCATTATAAAGGAAAGCACCAAAAAATACCATTGGGAAGAGCCAGACCAAGCATTTTTCATACTTTTTCCGAATAAATAGATAGAAGCATCAAATCTAGTAAACCTAGTTTTAAAAATGTGCTATAATGAAAGGAGAAAGAATATGACTTTACGTCATCCGGGCATCAGCCCGACTAATGATTTGGTTGCTAAGAAAATCTTTAGCAATCCAGAAATCACTTGTCAATTTATTCGCGATATGTTGGACTTGCCAGCCAAAAATGTGACCATTTTAGAGGGAAGTAACATTCACGTCTTGCCTTCCATGCCGTACTCGGCGCAGGATTTCTATACAAGTATAGACGTTTTAGCGGAGCTAGATAATGGAACTCAAGTAATTATTGAGATTCAAGTTCATCATCAGAATTTTTTCATCAATCGCCTGTGGGCTTACTTGTGCAGTCAGGTCAATCAAAATCTAGAAAAAATTCGTCAAAGAAAAGGTGATACACACCGAAGTTATAAACATATTGCACCTGTTTACGCTATCGCAATTGTGGATAGCAATTATTTCTCAGATGATCTGGCTTTTCACAGCTTTAGTATGCGCGAGGACACGACAGGTGAGGTCTTAACAATTACAAATAACGGTCAGGAAAACCATCTAGTCAAGATGGCATTCTTGGAACTGAAAAAATACAGAGAAACCAGCAAAGACGAGGTTCACAAACCGTGGTTGGAGTTTTTCGGGAATAAACCCTTTACCCAAGAACCCGAGCGAGCCATCAGCCAAGCAGATCAATTGCTAGACTACAAGAGCTGGTCCGAGGAGGATAGGAAAATGTTTAGTGAACAACGCAGACGTGAAGAACAAGCCTTGTTAGCACAGGACTATGCTTTGGAACAAGCTGAGGAAAAAGGTATTGAACGTGGAAAACTGCTTGCTTTTTTAGATATGGTTCGCCAACATCTTTTAACCGTTGAGGTTGCAAGTCAGCAATTAGGCATGACCGTCGCTGAGTTTGAGGCGTTGTTGTGAGACAAGTACAAATAATGGTCAAGAAAACCATCTGGTTAAGATGGCGTACTGCTGGACTACAAGAGCTGGTCCGAGGAGGACAGGAAAATGTTTAGTCAACTACGTATGCGCGAAGAACAAGCCTTGTTAGCACAGGACTATGCCTTGGAAACAGCTAGAGCCGAAGGTATTGAACAAGGTTTGGAACGTGGCCGTGCAGAGGGGATTGAACAAGGTATTGAAAAAGGCTTAGAACGTGGTCGCGAAGAGGGTATTGAACAGGGACTGGAGCGTGGAAAAGTTGAAGGTAGTTTGTCTATGCTACTAAATCTGGTTCGTCAACGTCTTTTAACCGCAGAGATTGCCAGCCAGCAGTTGGGGATGACTGTCACTGAATTTGAGTCACTATTGAAAGACCATCATAAATAAGACCTAAAAATACAGAGAAACCAGCAAAGATAGCATTCGCAAGCCGTGGTTGGAGTTTTTTGGGAATAAACCCTTTACTCAAGCACCCGAGCGAGCCATCAGTCAAGCAGACCAACTGCTGGACTACAAAAGCTGGTCCGAGGAGGACAGGAAGATGTTTAGTCAACTACGTATGCGCGAAGAACAAGCATTATTGGCTCATGACTATGCCTTGGAAACAGCTAGGGCGGAGGGTATCGAAGAGGGATTAAAAGTAGGTCTAGTAAATCTCGTTCGTCAAGGTCTTTTGACTTCCGAGGTTGCCAGCCATCAATTGGGAATGACCGTGGCTGAGTTTGAGGCGCTATTGAAAGATTAAGACTATCACTAACAATGGACAGGAAAACCAGCTAGTCAAGATGGCGTTCTTGGAACTAAAAATATAGTCCATACACTAATAATATAAAAGACCTATCAGTTATTGTTGGTAAAAATGGTTCCGGAAAAACTATGGACATTAATAAAATACTGAGAGAAGATAATAAACTTATTCGAGAACAATAAAGTGCTACATTATATATACTATAGTTATGAAGATTATATACTAAAAAGCAATACTCTTTTTAGTAGTAAATTAAATATAATAGGTAATGGATTAAAGTAGAAGTGTCTTAATTTGAAATGCAGTTTAAATCGTATATGGACATTTAATTAATTTCTATATACGATTTAAATTAAACATTCATTAATGAAAGGTTTATGTTATGAAAAATAAAAAATATAAAAGAATTTGTTCATATGAAAAAATTTTTTTAGTTGCAACTTTGATTTTCTTCATTCTTCTTATTCTTACAATATATAATTCAGAAAAATTTTGCTTTACTTTATTTTATGGTTTATATTTTTTGGTGTACTTTATATTTTGTACGATTATAGGAATAAAAACTTTAAGAAATGCTTATAAAAATGAACCATTTGGATTATTTATTTATTTTTTGGCTATATTTTTTATTGTTTTTCCTACACTGCTTATTAGTACGGGAAGTGTTACAAATTTATCAGACTCAATTAAAACATTTTATACAATTGGGGTTGGGGTTGGGGTAAACTATGTAATTGATAATATTTTTAAATTTGTAGAGGTTGAAACTGAAAATAAGAAAAAGAAGGAACTAACTAAAATAGTAGCAGTTACAAAATTACTATTTAATATCATATATATTTCTGAGTATACTGCTGTAATTATACTAGAACAAAGTAATTTAAATTTTTTTACTCCACTTAATGATTATGTTTGGATTAAGAATTTGCCTTTTTGGATAAAACTTACTATGTTAGCATTGATTTGTTTAATTATTCTTTCAGTATTTATGAGTATTTCAATTTCTCTAATAAAAAAAGAATTAGATATGAAAACGAAAAATCAAACTAAAATCCTTAAAGGAAAAATAGAGGATGAACTGTATCTTGTTTCAAAACTTGCAAGTACGATTAAAGAAAATAATAGTGATATTTTGAAAAATTTAGAGAATATTGAATCAAAATTACGTATAGAATTAGACAACTTTAATAATTTAGATTAAAAAATAATTGGTAAAAAGTTGTATAAAAGAGGCCAGACAAAAACTAGCTTCTAAATCACAACCAGCCGTCTAACGGATGGTTTGTACTAGTGCTATAAGCTCAAATTACCAGCCAGCTCCCAGAGACGCTGGCTTTTCACATAGTCCAACACTTAAGTCGGACTATGAGTCGTATGCGTGTCCAAATCATGAATCAGTTTCATCGAAAATCCCATGAATACAAAGCCATCAAGCGCTACTGGAATCTCATCCAGCAAGATAGTCGTAAATTGAGTGATAAACGATTTTATCGCCCTACTTTTCGTATGCACTTAACCAATAAAGAGATTCTAGATAATCTTTTGAGCTATTCAGAAGACTTGAAACACCACTACAATCTCTATCAGCTCTTACTTTTTCACTTTCAGAATAAAGAGCCTGACAAATTTTTCGGACTTATTGAGAACAATATTAAGCAAGTTCATCCTCTTTTTCAGACTGTCTTTAAAACCTTCCTCAAAGATAAAGAGAAAATTGTCAACGCCCTTCAACTACCCTATTCTAACGCCAAATTGGAGACCACCAATAATCTCATCAAACTTATCAAACGAAATGCCTTTGGTTTTCGGAACTTTGAAAACTTCAAAAAACGGATTTGTATAGCTCTGAACATCAAAAAAGCCAATTTTTATATAGACCATCTACCTTTCCTATAATAAATGCAATAAAAAACTAGGAGATTGTTCTCCTAGTCTTATTTATATATTAGTATTATACTAACTCACCATTTCCGTTTACAGTGTAACCGTCAGGAGTAGTTGTATTTACAAGTAATGCACCTGAACCATTTAGATAGTACCAGTGGCTACCTACATATTTCCAACCAGTTTGCATTGCACCTGAAGCATCTAGATAGTACCAAGTACCATTGTCTTTAACCCAACCAGTTGCCATCCAACCAGCTTGGTCAAAGTAGTACCAAGTTCCGTTGATTTTTTCCCAACCGTTAGTTGTGTAAGAACCATCAGCGTGTTTGTACCACCAGCGAGAACCTGATTGAACCCATGCTGCTTGAGCAGCTGGTTTTTCAGCAGAAGCTACTAGTTGAGGAATTTCCAAAAGGGTTGCTTTACCATTTTGTACTCGAACTGTTAATTTATATGTTCCACGTTTAGTTTTAACTTCAACAGTACTTTTAGCTGATTTTTCATACTTAATCTCAACTGCTTTACCATCAAATTTTAGTTCATTACCTTCTTTATCATAAACTTTAACATATCTATCGGTAACAACTCTTTGATTATCAGATTGTTGAGATGCAAGGTAAGCTTTAATATCATCAATAGTCAAAGCACCATTTTGAGTAGTATTAACTTTACCACTTGCTTCTTCTCCACGTTTAGCTGCTTCTGCTGCTTCTTCAAAGAGTTTAGAAACTTCTGCATCTGGTTCTGTTCTCTCATCAGCTGCAGGTTTAGCAGTTTCTGCAGGTTTAGCAGTTGGCAATGTTTGAACATTAGCCTCACTGTGAGTTACTGTATCATCTGCTGATACAACTTGTGCAGCACCAAATGCTGCAAGAGCGACTGCGCTTGTCAATAAAACTTTTTTCATCGTTTTATCTCCTTTATTTTTCTTTAAAATATTTTTTCGTAAGACTATCTTACTACCATACAGTATATAAATATTTGTAGGATTTGTCAAGGGTTTTCTTCAATTTTTTAAACTTTTAACCTATTTTTTCAAAAAAGGTAAAAAAAACACCTCTGTGAGATGAAATACCCTTCAAATACCGTGTCTTCCAAGTGAAAATCTCACAAATTTCTTAAACCCTGAGTCAACCCCCACACATCTACTCCACATAGATAGTTGGATAGAACTCACTTCTATAGTATTATCCTATAACCCCTATCAAATGTCAAGCAAAAATGGCAAGTATTTTGGAAATAACTCGCCATTTCATTAACTTTCTACTATACTAAAGTGTGAGCTCATAGCAAGGACTCAAACTCAGCTACTGACATGCCCAATTTCTCACTCGCAACCTCAGATGTCAGAATACCTTGACGGACCACATCCAAAAAGGCAAAAAGTTTCCCACATTCTAGTCCCTGTTCAATCCCCTCTGCACGGCCACGTTCCAAACCTTGTTCAATACCTTCGGCTCTAGCTGTTTCCAAGGCATAGTCCTGAGATAATAACGCTTGTTCTTCACGCATACGTAGTTGACTAAACATTTTCCTGTCCTCCTCGGACCAGCTCTTGTAGTCTAGCAGTTGATCTGCTTGGCTGATGGCTCGCTCAGGTTGCTGGGTAAAGGGTCTATTCCCGAAAAACTCCAACCACGGTTTACGAATCTCGTCTTTGCTGGTTTCTCTGTATTTTTAGATCTTATTTATGATGGTCTTTCAATAGTAACTCAAATTCAGTGACAGTCATTCCCAATTGTTGGCTGGCAATCTCTGCAGTTAAAAGACGTTGACGAACCAGATTTAGTAGTATAGACAAACTACCTTCAACTTTCCCACGCTCTAAACCTTGTTCAATCCCCTCAGCCCTAGCTGTTTCCAAAGCATAATCCTGAGCCAATAACGCTTGTTCTTCACGCATACGTAGTTGACTAAACATCTTCCTGTCCTCCTCGGACCAGCTCTTGTAGTCCAGCAGTTGGTCTGCTTGGCTGATGGCTCGCTCGGGTTGCTGGGTAAAGGGTTTATTCCCGAAAAACTCCAACCATGGCTTGCGAACCTCGTCTTTGCTGGTTTCTCTGTATTTTTTTAATTCCAAGAACGCCATCTTGACCATATGGTTTTCTTGTCCATTATTGGTTATGGTTAAAACCTCTCCTGTCGTGTCCTCTCGCATGCTAAAGCTATGAAAAGCCAAATCATCTGAGAAATAATTGCTGTCCACGATTGCGATAGCATATACTGGGGCAATATGTTTGTAGCTCTGGTGTGTATCACTTTCTCGTTGACGAATTTTTTCTAGGTTTTGATTGACCTGACTGCATAAGTAAGCCCACAGGCGATTGATGAAAAAATTCTGATGATGTACCTGAATCTCAATGATAACTTGAGTGCCATTATCTAGTTCAGCTAAAACGTCTATACTGGTATAGAAATCCTGTGCTGAGTACGGCAGGGAAGGTAAGACATGAATATTGCTTCCCTCCAAAATGGTTACATTTTTTGCAGGTAAGTCTAGCATATCGCGAATAAATTGACAAGTGATTTCTGGATTGCTAAAGATTTTCTTAGCAACTAAATCATTGGTCGGGCTAATGCCCGGATGACGCACAGTCATATTTCCTCTCCTTTCATTATAGCACATTTTTAAATCTAATCTCACTAGATTCACCGCTACTATCTATTTATTCGAAAAAGAGATGAAAAAAATAAAAGTTATTAAAATTATTGTCTATTCTTAATTTTGTCTGTATTAAAAGAGGTTTTGACACCTAATTTTTAAAATTAAAGCACCCTGAATCTAGGAACGATTTGAATCATCTTGACCTGTTCTTGATATTCTTGACTGAGTTTCCAAATCTTCTTTACAGATGGTAAGAACATCATCGTGTTCCTTGATTATTCTGATTTTCTCAGCTTATTCAGGTGTTACATCGCCCGCTATAGCGATTCCCAAATACTACACCTAATCCTTCATTATCTTGGTAATCAACTTTTTAATGTTTGCTTTCTCATCTGAATTGTCAAAGATACTCTGAATAATAGCTTGAACAAAAAATCATTCCTTAGTTCAACCAATCCACAATATATCTTTCCAATTGCTTGGCAAACCAATCTTACTAGATAATATGATATTTGACTTTTCCATCAACTGTTCCTCTAAAGTCATTAAAAAATCGTTCCAATCTTGAACAAAAGAATGTGAATGATGTTGTATAAGATTTTTCATAGCTAGAAGATAAGCAAATAAATCGTTATTATGCGTCTTTTTCTTTTTAGTCTCTGCATTCTTGTTTATTTGACGCAAATCAGCTGAAAAGAAACTTGGACTTGCTATTGTAAAATTTTGACCATATAGTCTTAAATGATGTGCTGCCCTATTTCTCATATACCATGTGGCTGAAACCCAGCCAAATAATTTACTCCGGATTTCTTCTCCATGAATTTTAGGATTTACCACACCAGTTGATAAAAATGTAGTATTTATCCAATACTCCCGGTACTCTTTTTTCAGTGCACTTATAAAACGAGTTGTTTCCCCAAAAGTCATCTCTTGAAAAAGAACCCAAATTGGGAATTTAGAACCTTTATTTTTGATATGATGCTGTATTGAAAGACTTTGATTCTCTGATAAATGTTTTTCTATAATTGAAATAAATTCGTTATATAATTCAGAGTTTTCATAAATAGTTTCATCCAAGTAACACTCACCTTTTTGATATTTTCCATTATATTGCTGGCAAAGCGATTCAATAAAAGTTGATTTTATAAACTGCTCTAATCTACCAGAAAATATAAACAGAAACTGTGATAACCAATCATTAAATTCATACAATGAAATCGCTGCTTGAAATTTTCCTTTATGAAGATTATCTGGAACCTGTTTAATAAAAGCAGAAAACGAATAGTAATTATGACAACGTAAAAAGTTTTTGGAATCTAGTTCCTCTTCAGGTGACATATCTAGCTTATCTGAAAGATAACTTACCAAATCTTTAAGAGGTAAAAATGCTTTCATTTCTCTCTTTAAATCTCTTGACAAAGAAATACTATTATCAGTTGTGTACATCATTAACCTTCTAAATTTATAAAAAAATGACTCCAGTTGCTTTGAAACAGGGAGCAAAAGGAGTGCTTGTATCTACATACTATACTATTCTAAAAAAAAAGTCAAGTAAACTTGATATTTTTTCAATTTGTGTCTAATTGTTCACTCGCAAATTCGGAAGGCAAAGCATGTTAGCATACTAAATCAATAAAGGTTAAGATTTGTCCTTCAACTTTTACACGTTCTAGTCCCTGTTCAAGACCCTCTGCCCTAGCTGTTTCCAAGGCATAGTCCTGTGCTAACAAGGCTTGCTCTTCACGCATACGTAGTTGACTAAACATCTTCCTGTCCTCCTCAGACCAGCTCTTATAGTCTAACAGTTGGTCTGCTTGGATAATGGCTAACTGGTTAAAGGGCTTATTCCCGAAAAACTCCAACCATGGCTTGCGAACCTCGTCTTTGCTAGTTTCTATGTATTTTTAGGTCTTATTTGTGATGGTCTTTCAATAGTGACTCAAACTCAGCGACAGTCATTCCCAATTGTTTACTCGCAACCTCAGCGGTCAAAAGACCTTGGTGGACCATATCTAAGAAGGCAAAGAATTTTCCACGCTCCAGTCCCTGTTCAATGCCTTCTGCCCTAGCAGTTTCTAAGGCATAATCCTGAGCCAATAAGGCTTGTTCTTCACGCATACGTAGTTAACTAAACATTTTCCTGTCCTCCTCAGACCAGCTCTTGTAGTCCAGCAGTTGGTCTGCCTGACTGATGGCTCGCTCAGGTTGCTGGGTAAAGGGCTTATTCCCAAAAAACTCCAACCACGGCTTGCGAACCTCGTCTTTGCTGGTTTCTCTGTATTTTTAGGTCTTATTTATGATGGTCTTTCAATAGTGACTCAAACTCAGCAACGGTCATTCCCAGCTGCTGACTTGCAACCTCAGATATCAGAATACCTTGGTGGACCATATCCAGAAAAGCAAAGAGTTTCCCACGTTCTAGTCCCTGTTCAATCCCCTCTGCACGGCCACGTTCAATGCCTTCCGCCCTAGCTGTTTCCAAGGCATAGTCCTGTGCTAACAAGGCTTGTTCTTCACGCATACGTAGTTGACTAAACATCTTCCTATCCTCCTCGGACCAGCTCTTATAGTCCAGCAGTTGGTCTGCTTGGCTGATGGCTCGCTCGGGTTCTTGGGTAAAGGGTTTATTCCCAAAAAACTCCAACCACGGTTTACGAACCTCGTCTTTGCTGGTTTCTCTATATTTTTTTAATTCCAAGAACGCCATCTTAACCAGATGGTTTTCTTGTCCATTATTTGTGATGGTTAAGGCTTCACCTGTCGTGTCCTCTCGCATACTAAAGCTATGAAAAGCCAGGTCATCTGAGAAGTAGTTGCTATTCACTATTGCGATAGCGTATACTGGTGCAATATGTTTATAACTCTGATGAGTATTACCCTCTTGCTGACGGATTTTTTCTAGATTTTGATTGACCTGACTACATAGATAAGCCCACAGACGATTGATGAAAAAATTCTGATGATGCACCTGAATCTCAATGATAACTTGCGTTCCATTATCTAACTCCGCTAAAACATCTATACTGGTATAGAAATCCTGCGCTGAGTAAGGCACGGAAGGCAAGACATGAATATTGCTCCCCTCCAAAATGGTCACATTTTTTGCTGGCAAGTCCAACATATCGCGAATAAATTGACAAGTGATCTCTGGATTGCTAAAAATTTTCTTAGCAACCAAGTCATTAGTTGGGCTGATGCCTGGATGACGT
>QWCO01003960.1_pt1 | contig 10408 bp, 7 predicted proteins | sample 1972611 | NCBI WGS metagenome assembly QWCO01 (sample SAMN09866706, study PRJNA288562) | Human oral metagenome isolate term1_saliva, whole genome shotgun sequencing... | reverse complement strand
CAATGGCACTGGCTTCTTTACCACCATCACAAAAAGTTATGAACGACCGACCACGCAACCGTAACGCATTTATTATAACACGTAATATGTGGATTCGCATCATTGGCTTGGGCGGAATTTTCTTCTTTTCACTCTTAGCTTTCTTATATATTTTAGAATATTCGGATATTACACAAATGACCGACTTATTGCATTTTAATTTCAGCAATCATAAAGAACTTACTCCTTACGAATTAAGCCTGTTCTTTACAATGTTCGTAATGCTACAATTTTGGAACATGTTTAATGCCCGTGCTTTTGCAACCAACCAAAGCGCATTTCATTTTAAAGAGTGTCGCGGCTTTGGGTTTATTGCCCTAATGATACTCGTTGGTCAAATTCTGATTGTAGAATTAGGTGGCCAGATGTTTAGCGTAACGCCATTAAGCCTTAACGATTGGGAAATCATCATCGTAGCCTCATCGGGAGTTCTGCTGCTTGGCGAAGTGTTCAGATGGTTTACTTCCAAGAAGAAAAACTAAGAATATGTATTGATAGAAATAATAACAACGAGAAAAGAACGTTTTAATAAGAAAAGAGAATTAATTCTTAAAATAAACATTCTATGAGAAAATGGACATTATTGTTGCTTTTTAGCATTTCCTGTATTACCATAACTGCTCAACGCAGTAAGGGTGATATAACACTGTATCCACGCTTAGGTTATAATATCAGCAAATATAGTAAGCAAATACCAGTTCAACTAGAATATGAACCATCGAAACTGACAAAAAGTAAATTTAAGTCTGGATATACGATTGGGGCTGAATTGCACAAGCAAATTACCGAAAAGACAGGAGCAAGCATTGGACTTCTATATTCCACAGAGGGCAGCAAACTCGCTGACTATACAATTGAGAGCGAAGCAAAAAAGTGGGATATAAAAGATTTTTCTTCTCAACTTCATTACTTACAGTTACCAATTATGGCAACGATTGATATAATGAAATGGCAAAACGCTTCTATTTCCTTTGATTTCGGTATTCAAATAGGATATTTATTAAAAGGAAAAAATAAAAATACAACAGAAGTTTATAATAAGAATGGAAACACTTGGGTGCCAGATAACGAAGGCTCTAGGAAATCAAGTGGCACCACCACAGAGGTCTACAAACGTACCAACCTCTCTATACCTATTGGCTTTTCCTACGAATATAACAAGTTCTCGTTAGACCTTAGATACAATATCGGACTAACGAAAGTCTATAACTACATAGATGCAAATATCTGCAACCGCAATTGGGTCTTAACAATAGGATATGGCATTGCATTGTAAAAGATGTATTTATAATCCCTTAATTTATTAAAACGCAATGCACCTATGAAACGTGTAAATAGTCCTCCCTTATAAACCTAATATTCCTCTGATTCATAGTACATTATCCTGTAAATTATTTAGTCGTTCCTGAAATATATTTTTAAGGAACGACTAATTACGAAATAGAAAAAACGTAATTACAAATTTTTATTTCGTAATTACGTTTTTGTTTTTTATAATTATGTTTTTTATATCCATAATATCTTAGTGTACATGCGTTTATAAGGTATTAGAGTTTAAAAAACTTGCTAATTATAAAAATTATTTATAATATTGCAGTAGAATAAGAACATCTAAACAAAATAAAGTTAATACATGATAAGAAGAATACTAACAATAACCTGCCTATTGATTGCAATAATAGCGTATGCTCAGCATTCTTCATCAAGTATTAACAAGAAGAAAACAAATTTGAGTGGAAAGCGTAATACAGAATACCATACTAATACAAACGAACCAAACTATAATTCAGAAAATCAGTTAACAGATTTCAAAACATATTCTAACGAAGTTCTGCTTAGAGAAGCATCTGTGTATATGGACCAAAAAAACATTTTGGATAGTGCACTGATGTGTTACAGCATTATCTATAAGAGATATGCAGAAAACAAAGGAGTTATCAACGACTCGATGCTTACAAAGACGCTTGGAGGGTTGTGGTATATCTACTTTTTTCACTACTATGACTATATCAAATCGAACGAGATTTTAAAAGAGAGTCTTAATGTTTGCAAGGAAAGAAAACTAAATTCTGCATGGGTCTACCTCAATTTTGGTTTTATGTATCAGATGATTGCCGAACAAAGTATGGAAAAGAATTTGTATCGCAAAGCACTTAGACATTACAAGTCAGCCTTTTATGAAGCACGAAAATATAACGATTGGGGAGTAATGCTCAATGCTTTCGGCAACATTATCATGGTAGTATCCGAAATGCAGGAATTAAATTCTATACATTCTGAAGTTGCTGTCTTTAAGCAAATTCCTAAGAGCTTTTGTGTTTTGGAATACGAATACGACTCTTTACTCTATTTAGGCACTTTAGCCTTAGAAAAGAAAAACACAGAATTGGCTTTGACTTATTTCAAAGCACAATTGCAATTGTTTAAAGAGCCTTCTCTCGAATATTCCCGTTATATCTATTTAGCACATATCAACTTAGCTAAAAGTTATTGTCTACAAGGAAAATATGAGGAAGCACTGAAAGAATTAAAAACAGGGGAAAATATCAGTGCGGATTTTGAAACAAAGGATACGAAACTGGAGGCTTACAAACTCTTGCATGAAACCTATAGCAGGATAGGAAACACGCAGAAAGCGGCAGAATATCAGAGCAAATACGTCTTGTTAAAAGATTCTCTGCTCAATTATCGTCTTATTGCAGGTATCAACGAAATGGAATTTGAGAATAAAATGAAGGATGTGGAATTGCATCTTAAACAATTAGAGCACCAAAAGGAAATTCAGAGAATTGTTATTTTCCTATTTTTGATAATTGGTTTTATCATTGCAATTTTTTTATTCTTAGTAGCTTCCAAGAATAAAAAACTTAACCAATCTAACCAAGCTCTGTTTCAAAAAAATATCGAACTCTTTCAATCCGAAGAAAAAGAACGCCTGCGCCGACAAGCTTTAGAGGAACAGTTTGCTGAAGATAAACAGGAAAGAAAATATAAGTCAAGCAATCTTAGCGACCAACGCAAAGAAACGCATAGAAGATAAGGAACAGTATAGTGGTTTTACTTTGGAAGCTATTGGAAATAGTGTAGGCTTTAAATCCCGCTCATCATTCATAGCTGCATTTAAGCAAGTAACAGGTTTAACTCCTTTCGACTTTCAAAGAAACATCGACGCTAAGATTAAAGAAAAACATTCAGATTTTGTCTGAATTCAAGAATTCAAACAAGCAAAAACCTTAAAAAGTCCTTCTTCTCAGCAATAACCGCTAACTTTGTGAACAATAACCTATTTTTAATAACTACCTCAAACAGTATAATATTTATGAAACATTATTTTTACATTTCGCTAATAAGTGCAGCATTTGCTGTTCAAGTATCTGCACAATCTCAAACTGGAAGTAATCCTCAAGTAATTTTTACAGGTACTTCTGTAAACGTAAAGGGTATTTCCAACAATGGCAGATATATTTGCGGAGCACGCATGTATGAAGAAGCTTATCGATTCGATTTAGAAGAGAAAGCGCTTATCACGATACCTGCTGCTGATTCTTATTCGGATATGGCTGCTTTAGATGTAACAGACGACGGAACTTTAGTTGGCAAAAACGATAAGAAACAACCTGCAATCTATCGTGATAGTGAAATTGGTTGGGAACCACTTCCTTATCCCGAAGGCGAATGGCAAGATGGTTGTTGTGCACAATGTACAGGCGATGGTAAATATATTACAGGTTACATCATTGGTAAAGGAAATGCAAGCAGCCCTTATAAAACTATTCCAGCATTATGGGAAAAACAAGAAGACGACAACTATAAATATATAGGATTGCCTAATCCTGAAGCTGATTTTTTAGGTGGCAAAACACAGTTTATTTCTCCTCGAGCAATCTCTCCTGATGGAAAAACTATTATTGGTGTTATGATGGAACAACGTGGTTCTTATTCTCAAGTCATCATATACCATAAGAAGGATAATGGTGAATGGGAATATGAAACTCCTTTTGTTGCCTTATCTTATAACATGGACGTCTATAAAACTTGGATGAACAAAGAACCACAAACGAAGGATTATATTACTGCTCGTCCTGGAGAAAGCGATTATGTCGAACAAGTTAAAGCTTATCAAAGAGCATTTGCTAAGTGGCAATATGAATTTTTCAAAGCTTGGAAAAAAGGTCCTGAATTTACTTCTGTTCCTGTCATCATGAGTGAAAACGGAAAATTCCTTGCTCCAACTGTTGTAATAAATCAATATTCATATACTGAGGGGGCTACGAGTTTAGAACGTGTTGGACAATTGGTTTATCCTTGTCGTTATAATACTGAAACGAAAGAGGCAGAAATTATTAAGTCTGTACCTGATTTTGTTCCTGTTGCAGTTTCTAACTATGGTGATTTGTTATCGTCTGATGGAGAAAAGATAGAGCTTTTACTCCACGAAAACAATGAAAAGATAGAACTTTCTGATTGGTTCCAAAAGAAATACGGCTTTAATCTTTATAAGCAATTGCCTTCAAATACGAAATATTTAAATTGTCAGACAATAGGTTCAGACCTTAGTTTGATTGTTGCTTCTTATCGTTCTGTACTCGATAATGGCGATTTAGATAAGAAAGAAGTTATCTGTATTAAATCTCCTATAGTCAATAACATCATTGAAACACTCAACACGCCTTCTTCTGCATCTATATATTTCAAAGACAATATGCTTACTGTTTCTCAAAAAGCAGAAAAGATTAGCATTTACGACTTAGCAGGAGAAAAAGTGTTTGAATCTACCTCAAAGCAAGAAAGCTATAACGTAAGTAACCTTTCTAAAGGTATTTACATTGTAGTTGCACAAATTGGTGGACAAAATGTTAAAGCCAAAGTATATAAGAAAAGTGGAATTTAAATAACATACCAACTATGAGAAAGTTATTTTTAATACTCTTTTCATTCTCTACACTTCTGACGACGGCACAAATAGAGCCAACTCTGAAGAAAGAAAATATGGAAACATATCGCATAAAGTTCCAACAAGCTCCTGATGGTACGTTAGCAAAAACTGAGGAGAAAAAGAACCTGGACCGATATTTTTACGACAAAAAAGGTAGGTTAATACAAAGTAGCAAATATAATTTTACACGAGATGGGAAATTACAAACTCCTGTAAATACTGTCTATACCTACGATTCACAATCACGTTTACTTTCCGATAGTACTGATAGAGTTAAATCTTGCTACTATTACAATGATGGTGGACTATTAAAATATTCAACCCAATATAATTATAAAACCAATATTGCCCGTCGTATTGCAGACCAGCAACTATTACTTACTTATCGTATAGCAATGGAGGAAGTACGGCTAAAAAACAACGTCAAACAATTTTCAGTTATAATGAAGATAATCTGTTAAGCGAAACAAAGATTATTAGATTTACTGCGACAAGCGAAGATGTACAAGAACGGAAGATTTTTGCTTACGATGACCAAAAACGTCTTTTGTGTGATACCATTTATAAGAAGATAACTGAACCAAGTGGTTCTTCAGCTTTCCGTTTATATCAAAAACGCAATTATGCTTATACAGCTTCTGACACAATTCCTTATGAAGTAGAAGAATACAAATTTAATACAACCTCACAGCAATTTCTGCAAACTTACAAGTTTGCTTATTTGAACCATCTTTATAATCAATACAAAACGCCACAAGCAAGTATAACAGCTAAAGCTGGTACACTTGGAGATATAGAAATTCAAGTAACTCCTCCAACAGATAATACTGGCTTGAAAGGCTATAAAGTTCTTGTAGATTACACTTTACAAGATGAGTTATTTACCGATATGCATTTCACTTTGCATAATCAATCGCGCGGTGTACACTTCTATCGAATCGTTCCTATCTACGAGCAAGATATGATGGGTAATTGCAGCGAATTGCTCACTCATACTATCAAGATGAATTTGCCAGCTCCTACAAATCCTGAATTAGCTTATAAGGAATACTATACTAAATGGAATGTAAAATTTAAGTTCTCTGCACCACAATATCAAGGGCTTACACTGAAAGGTTATAGATGGGTTGTATCTAATAACGGACATCAAGTAACTGGTAAAACTGATTCGCCTAATCAAAACTTTGGCACTTTCAATTATTACGACAAAGAAAAAGTAAAAGTAGAGCTTTATGCTGTTTACGAAGAAGGCGATTCTGACCCTCTAACGTTTGAAATTGATTTAACTGATGTTGCTGACCAAGTTACAGAACATTGGAAAAATCAATACTCAACACTTAAAGATGAGGCCGATAATATTAAGCAAACCAATAAATTCTATTATACTAGTGATTCGATGGGCGAAACTCTAGCATTCAGCGTTGGATATGATGCTTTTGGACAACCAAAAGAACGTTCAACGATAACTATGCGTAAGTATTCTTCTAAGATTGAATCGGAAGAAATTGACCACTACGACCCATCGAAGAAGAATTGGGAAAAGAACCAAAAAACAATATATATTTACAATTCTGCAGGCGCTTTATCTGGAAAGCAAATGTTTGTATTCAATAAAGATAAACAGCTTTTTGTAATAGACAAAGCTGAATATTACTTCTTTGATACAAATATTTCTTACCAACATCCAACACAAACCGTTGCTTATAAATTTAATGAACAAGGAGATTCTGTTCTTACCTCTTTTACAAATAGCGCGTTGGAGTTTGCGGGAAAATATCTTATTCATCAGTTAGACACAATTTACTCATCGTTAGATACTAAGAACCCGCCAATAGCATCTATAGAAAAGGTATTCGACGATAAGGGTAAGATTAAATCATCGGTAGAAACAAAACAAGAGAACGAAAAGCTTATTCCTCAGCAGCGAACACAATATGAATACGCTACTGAAACTGAACTTCTGACTCGCATTGTTCATTCTTCTTTCCAAAACAATAACTGGAAAACGGGTTCTACAGAAGATTTCGTTGCATCTAAAGAGTATCATTTCACACACATGGCAAAAACGCTTACACTTACAAAGGACTCTTTGCGTTGGAAAGCACCAGACCGTATGAAGGATTTAACTGGTTATAAGGTCTTAGTAAATGGTATTGAGACAGCAATTACAGATACTTGCTGTTGGTCGGCTCTATCTCTCCCTAATGGTGTTTATACTTTCCAGGTTGTACCTATATATAACGAGAAAGAGGCGAGCATATCTGAATCATTCAAAATTAGATATAAAAACAAGACTTTTATTGCCGATGTAACAGCTTTGCGCAAAGCAAAGGCAAATGCTGATTATATTTACACGCTTACTGGCGAAGTATTAGTTACTGGACAGGTTGACGCTAATCCAAACTATACTTTCTTTGAAGACGATAAAAGTGGTATCGCAGTGGATTCAAGAGAACTTGCTGGTTATGGTATGAAAGTTGGCGATAAAATCGGCAAATTAAAAGGAAAACTTGTTGAGGAAGCAAATGGCTTATTACATTTTAAACCTACTTACCTTTCTATTCTTTCTTCTAATAATCCTGTTTCAGCCAAGCCATCAGACCTTAAAACTCTCTTGGAAAATACTGAAACTCTCGAAGCAAGACTCATTAGCTTGGAAGGAATTTCATTTAAACAAGGTAATACAGGTAAAATGTTGATAAGCGATGCTGGTAAGGAACTTACTATATTTGTACCAAATAATGCAAACGAACAACCTACTGCTGGTGGTAAAGGAAATGTTGAAGGATTCCTCAGTCGGTCTGGCGAAGGTTATATCTTCTTGCCAACACGTATTTTCAATATTACAGGTATTCAGTCTATCACCGAAAACGAAACACCTGCTGTTATAGATGGACAATTAATGCTTAAACAGGCACAAGAAATTCGCATCTATAATTTGCAAGGAAAACTTCTTACTATTACTCAAAATAATTTTGTAGACTTATCAACAATGCCAAAAGGCACACTCTTATTACAAGTCTACTACAAAAATGGCTCAATAAAGACATTTAAATTCTTACACTAACAGGAAATAATGACTATTAACCCTCCCATCTTATGTTGATGAAAACATAGATGGGAGGGATTTTTTTGCAAGTTAAAAATTATCAGTTAGTTGAGCAACATTCATACTAATACTTTTCCCAATATTTTGGGTAATGGTCATCGCTTGCCATACAACCTTGTTAATTCATCTACATCAATAATTCTTGTAAGATATTTCTCAACATATAATCTGTTGAAGTCCGTATTAACAGAATCCAAAGCTACGTGGAGTGGATTCTTTGGGTCATAATCAGAGTCTGGTCCTTTGAAACGTCTTTTTCCTGATACAAAACAGTAAAAGAATACTGGTACGGGATTTTGCAGACTACCATAGTGGGAATCCTGCAATTGAACCTTGTTTGCTCTTACGAGCATACGGTTGCCGAAATAGAAAAAACTTGCGCATCTTTTACCAGCCATATCATATTTGGAATCCCCCGCATAATAGTATTCGTAGCCCTCAAACATAATAACGGTAACATATTTCTTATATCTTTCGGAATAAGCTGTGTTTCTATTAACATATTTCAGGCCATTAAACTCATCTCGATACGAGTCCAGTTTATGATAAAATCCATACGTCTTTTCATTATATAATGGAATTTTAGGAACAACTACTTCTATCAGAACAGAGTTATTGATGTATTCGTCCACATACTTCAATCCATTAGAATTGCCACGATTGAAAATGAATACATACGAAAAATAAATTATAGGAGCTAATACAAACCTTCCTATTACATTAAATCGTGCAAACCCAGACTGCTTTAAAAAAAACTTTTTCATAAAGATATTTTATATTGTAAACGAAAAATGTTCTGTATTATAGATTATATTTGACATGATCCGATGTTAGAAAGCGGCTTGAAAAGTTATCATTATAAAATTAAAAATTATAATTATAAAATTAAAAATTATAATGAAAGTTTTTGTTGTTTATTATTATATTTTTTCTCCTCAATAATTATCTTCCTTCTACTACATACTAACAGGGCCTGTTTTGCTACACAAAACAGGCCCTGTTAGTATGTAAAATTGATATTTGTAGAGTACAAAAATACTAAAAGGCTTTACCAAAACTTATGTATGGCATAAATGCTACCTTAGCATCAAAGAAATCACGATTAACTAATGGTATTGTAGGAGTAATTCCTAAACGAAGTTGAAAACCTTTCTTTGACGTAAAGCGATAACCAACGCTTGAATAAGTGAACATTAAAAATTTATTTTCCTCTACTAACTTAGTTCTCGTATATTGAGACTGAGGATTGTAAGGTTCGACTATTACATCTTCTCCCACTCTATGTGTGTCATTATTGATTCCAACACTCACACCTGCACCAAGTTCTAAGTTATGCTTTTGATTTCCGAAAAGATAAGTTACACCTAATGGTATGGAATAAACACGTGAAGAAGAATTTCCGAATGGACTTGATTCATGAGAATAAGCAAATCCAAAACCTGCATGGTACCCCCATTTAGAAGTTTTGCTGAAACGTGCATCATAACTTACGCCCACACCAAGTGAAGGACCGAAAAATTCGAGATATACACTTTTGTCGCGCACTCTTTCTTCTTGCGCATTTGCAGTAAGCACACTTAATAATAAAAGTGCTAACAAAATGGTTTTCTTTTTCATTGCTTAAATAGTTATTTTAATTTATAATTTCTTGATGGGTGCAAATGTACTACTTTTATTTTAAATTTTAAATAAAAATATTTGCCTTTTTTTACACTTGTACCTAATCAGAAATTTTTAAATTAAAAACTTCTCAACCATGCCTTCAAGTCCATCATCATTTCTTCATGATAACGGAAACCTATCTTACTTCCCCAACCATGACCACCACCAGGATATACATGGAGTGACGCACGGATATCGTTTCTATAAAGTTCAGTATAATAGTTTACTCCATTTGCTGGCGGCACTGTATCGTCATCGTCGCTAAGTGCAATAAAAGCGCGAGGAGTCATTCTATTAACATTCATATCGGCACTATACTTTTTTTGGTCGCTCTTACCAGGGTGTTTGCCTAATAAGCTGTGAAAACTACCATCGTGGCCATAACCTTCCATCATAGAAATAACTGGATAGAATAAAATTTGGAAATTTGGCTTTGCATCTCCCTTAGACATTGTTGCTACAATAGCTGCTAAATGTCCTCCAGCAGAGAAACCCATAATACCGACATTATCACGATTTATTTTCCATGAAGAAGCATTCATACGTGTTAATTTCATTGCTTGTTCTGCATCGGCAATAGGAACTTCAGGTTTACCATTTGGCAAGCGATATTTTAAAACAATAGCTGCAATACCTTGATTTTGGAAAAACTCTGCCCAATC